>ENA-OPSV01000037-OPSV01000037.1-human-gut-metagenome-genome-assembly--contig:-NODE-37-length-97243-cov-4.116362_pt1 | contig 97243 bp, 103 predicted proteins | sample MGYA00241460_ERZ501912 | MGnify/ENA primary metagenome ERZ501912 (study PRJEB25962, sample SAMEA2042402) | human gut metagenome | biome: human gut; feature: human-associated habitat; material: faeces...
ACCTTGCGGTCGTACTCCCCAGGTGGATTACTTATTGTGTTAACTGCGGCACTGAGGGGGTCAATCCCCCAACACCTAGTAATCATCGTTTACGGCATGGACTACCAGGGTATCTAATCCTGTTTGCTACCCATGCTTTCGTGCCTCAGCGTCAGTTAAAGCCCAGTAGGCCGCCTTCGCCACTGGTGTTCCTCCCGATCTCTACGCATTTCACCGCTACACCGGGAATTCCGCCTACCTCTACTTCACTCAAGCCGGACAGTTTCAATTGCACGTTATGGGTTAAGCCCATAGTTTTCACAACTGACTTGCTCGGCCGCCTACGCACCCTTTACACCCAGTAAATCCGGACAACGCTCGCTCCCTACGTATTACCGCGGCTGCTGGCACGTAGTTAGCCGGAGCTTTCTTGAAAGGTACCGTCAAGCTTAAGTCATTTCCTACTCAAGTTTTTCGTTCCTAACAACAGAAGTTTACAATCCAAAGGACCGTCATCCTTCACGCGGCATTGCTCGTTCAGAGTTCCCTCCATTGACGAATATTCCTAACTGCTGTCTCCCGTAGGAGTCTGGGCCGTGTCTCAGTCCCAGTGTGGCCGATCACCCTCTCAGGTCGGCTACGCATCGTCGCCTTGGTAGGCCTTTACCCCACCAACTAGCTAATACGTCGCAGGCTCATCTTTAAGTGAAGCTTTAAAGGCTCCTTTTAATATAAAGTAACGTATCACTCTATATATCATCCGGTATTAGCAATCATTTCTAATTGTTATTCCAGTCTTAAAGGTAGATAACCTACGTGTTACTCACCCTTTCGCCACTAAGTGGCAACCCAAATCTGATTTCGTGCAAGCACTCCATCTTCATTGGACCACTTCGTTCGACTTGCATGTCTTAGGCATGCCGCCAGCGTTCATCCTGAGCCAGGATCAAACTCTCAATAAAAATTTATTTTTCGTTTTTCCTGACTGTCAAATGTAATTGACGTTTTGCTTAGTTTTCAAAGAACATTGTTGCTTTTTTCAAGCTGCGTTATTAATATAACAAACTTAAGTGATAAAGTCAACACTTTTTTATATTTTTTTTCACAACTTTTTAGCACAATTTTACACCGTTTGCTTCGGTGTTGTTATCAATATACCAATCTTTAATAATAATGTCAACAGTTTTTGACAAATTTATTTTTTTCTTTTTACATAAATAACAGTTCTTACTTATTACTATACAAAATTCTAGACTAAATCAATCGATTCCCTGTCATTTCTACAGGGATATCTAGTCCCATATAATCTAAAATTGTTGGAGCAATATCACCTAATTTACCACTATTGATTTTTTTTATATTATTATCAGTTATTATAAATGGAACTGGTGAAGTAGTATGTGATGTAATAATTTCATCTTTATCATCAATCATTATCTCAGCATTACCATGATCTGCTGTTATAAACATAGTAAACCCTTTTTCAATGGCAGTATCATATAGTCTTTTAATATTCTCATCTACTGCCCTAACAGCTTCTTCTACTTTATCAAACTTACCAGTATGTCCAACCATATCACAATTAGCAAAGTTTAAAATAATTAAATCATACTTTTCCATTGTCTCAATCAATTTATCTGCTACTTCATAAGCACTCATCTTTGGATATAAATCATAAGTAGCCACGTCTTTTCTTGGAATTATAATTTTATCAGTATTAGGTAAATCTTTTTCTTCTCCACCATCAAAGAAGTAAGTAACATGTGGATATTTGCTAGCTTCTGCTATTCTTAAAACCTTTAGACCTTTAGATGCAGCATATTCACCTAAAGTATTAGTAAGATGCATTGGTGGAAAGGCAGGAGTTGAAATAACTGTATGTTCAGGCATCATCATTGTTACTAGTTTAGTATTTTTAAAGTCAACTCTTGGAAACTCTTTAAATTCTTTATTAGTTATAGCAGTAAATAATTGAGTAATTCTATCTGGTCTAAAGTTTACCATTATCATTCCATCATTTTCTTTTAAATTACCTTCATCCATCAATCTTGCCGGAACAATAAACTCGTCCATTACTCCCTTTTCATAAGATGAATTAATATAGTCTTTATAAGATGAAATTTTCTCACCTTCATTATGTACTAATAAATCATAATACTCTTTAGTTAAGTTCCACATTCTTTCTCTATCCATAGAATAATATCTACCCGATACATCTCTTAATTTACCAATACCAAGTTCTTTTATTTTAGCATCCAGCTCATCTAAGTATTTTAAAGCTACGTTAGGTAGGGTATCCCGTCCATCTAGAAAAGCATGAACATAAACATTAGCAAAGTATTCTTTTTTACATAACTCTAAAACAGCAAATAAATGATTTATATGTGAATGAATTCCTCCATCACTAAGTAAACAAAACAAATGTAAATCTGAATTGTTTTTCTTACAATGGTTAATTACATCTAAAAGAACTTCATTCTTAAAGAAACTCCCATCTTCTATCGCATGATTAATTTGCATAAGAGGTTGATCTACTACTCTTCCTGCTCCAATATTTAAGTGACCAACCTCACTATTTCCCATTTGTCCTTTAGGAAGACCAACTGCTTCCCCACTAGCTTCTAATGTTGTATGAGGATATTTATTCCACAAAGAAATAATATTTTTAGGATTTGCCTTTATTACTGCATTTCCTTTTTCTTCCTCACGATAACCAAATCCATCTATTATTGTTAATAAAACTTTTTTCATTTATATCCTTCTTTCTAATATATTTGTTCATTTAAGCAAAAAACTGCATAAATTGGTAAATAATATACACCTTTTTTAATAGAAAAATTATTTTCTGTAATTCTATAAGCATCTGTTACTACATATTTTTTCATAAAAACCGATAAACTCTTAGATTTAGATCCTTGTTTAACTATCTCTATTGGAATAACTTTACCCATTCTATTTTGAATGACAAAGTTAACTTCAGCTTTTCCCTCTGATTGATAATAATATAAAGAATAACCTGCTTCAAATAAAGTATGAGCAATATGATTTTCAAAAAGAGCATATTTTAAATCTGCTTTTTCTAATAATTGTTTTTTAGTTAAATGATATCTTCCAGATAAAATACCATCATCAGGATAATAAAGCTTAAAGCTATCTAATTCTCGACAACTTGAAAGTGGTGATTTTATTGTTCTTATTTTGTAACTTCTATAAAGTAGTTGATTACTTACTAAATATTTAATAACATTTTCATATTCCTTAGCTCTTCTACCATATCCTAAAACTCCATATTGAAATTTCTTGTTTTCTTTAGCTAATTGACTAGGTATACTATCTAATACTTCTAATCCTCTTGGAATATCTATTAAATTATCACACTCTGTTAAGAAGGTTCTAAGTATTTCTGCTACTTTTTCTTTTACACTTTCATAGTAACCTCTACTAATACTTTGAAATGATTCTTTAACTACCTCTGGAAAACCACCAGTTAATAAATAGTCATAAAATAAATCCATTATCTTAGCATGTTTAGAGCAAGCCTTTCTATTTTGATAAGTTTTTCTAATAAGGTCCGCTAACTCTTTCTCTCCTCTTGCCCACAAGTACTCTTCAAAGTCCATTTCTGTCATAAACTTATATTGTAGTTCTTCACCACTAAATTTAAGTAGATTTTCTCTTCTTGAGGTAATAGCCATTACATGATAATCGTTTCTATCAAAACCAAATAACTTTACTCCTTTAATTATCTCTTCATCTTCAATATTATCAAATACAATTAAAGTCTCATTTTTCTCTATTGATACATCAGAAAATTCTGATAGAATTTTAACAAGTCGTTCAATAGAACGTTCCTTCTTAAATATTTTTAATAATTCTTCATTATGTAAGGTATTAAAGTAAGCAATATTTTTATAGTTCTTTCTACCAAATTCTAAGACAGTATAAGTTTTACCTATTTGCTTAAGTCCAAATAGTAATAATGGTTTTCTTATCTTATCTTCTTTCCATTTTAAAAAGAATTTTTCTATTTTTCGTTCCATAAATTGTATTCACCTCACATATTTAATACAGTTTAAGTATAGTTTATTAAAACTTTAAAGTCAACACATATTCAAAAATTAATATTTTACATTACGCTTTAAAAAGTGATATAGTCTTGCTATTGGAAGTAAAAATGGAACGATTTAAAATGAGAGTAGCTGTTCACTTAATTCTAGAACATAATAATGAATTTCTATTACTAAGAAGATATAATACTGGATATGAAGATGGAAATTATAGTGTTATCGCCGGTCATCTTAATGGAAACGAAACAATAAAAGAAGCAATGATAAGGGAAGACTTAGAAGAAGCAAATATAACTATTGATGATAAGCATTTAAAAATAGTTGGTGTTATGCACAGAAAAGATGGTGATGAGAGTATAGATTACTATCTTTATACTAATAAGTTTTCTGGTAACATCAGAATAATGGAACCAAATAAGTATGATGATTTAGCTTTTTATAAATTAGATAATCTTCCTGATAATATAATTCCTTATATAAAAACTGTTCTATACAACTACAAAAACAATATAATATTCAGTGAATACGGAATTCATTAAAAATAACTTTAAAGCAGGCAAAATACTAAGTCTGTTTTTTCTATTCATTAAAAAAGCATTAGATTAAAAGTCTAATACTAGTTCCTAACCGCATCTTGATGAAACTCTAATCTAAGCTTATCTGCTACTGTTACAATAAATTCTGAATTAGTTGGTTTAGCTTTATCTATATCAACACTATGTCCAAATATTTCTTCCATCAACTGCCAATTGCCTCTATTCCAACTAACCTCTATGGCATGTCTTATTGCTCTTTCTACTCTTGATACTGTTGTATCGTATTTAGATGCTATATCAGGATAAAGTTCTTTAGTTATTCCACCTACTACATCAGGATGTTCAAATAAAACTGCTATTCCTTCTCTTATATATTGATAACCTTTAATATGAGATGGAACTCCTAATTCATGTAAAATTTTAGTAATTGATACTTGTAAGTTATTGTATCGCATATCAATTGTCTTCTTACTATAACTACTATCACTATTACACTCCATTATTCGTTTTTCTAGTTCTACTAACTCAAAAGGTTTTAAAATAAAATAACTTATACCAAGTTCACTAGCTTCTCTTATAACATTTTGAGCATTAAATGATGTTAATACTATAATCCTTTTCATTATATTCTTTTCTTTTAATTCTTTTAGGACATGCATCCCATCTTTCTTAGGCATTATAAGATCAAGTAATATAACATCATATTCGTTTTCTCTTTCTAAAATTAGTTTTAAACCTTCTACTCCATCATGAGCAGTTAAAGTAATAGATACATCCTCATTATCACTAAAATATTCTTTTACCATGTTTACTAGTTCTACGTTGTCATCAATCATCAACACGTTGGTTTTTTTCATAAATTCTCCTTCCATATACTACCACGCATCAATACTACCCTACGCAATTTTATTATATAACAATAAATAAAAAAATGATAGAGCAAAAAAAGAGAGATTTTGTCGAATCTCTCTTTATAGTTTTTTGATAAATTCCTTTATATCTTCTATTCTAAGACTAGCTTTTCCTAGTAGTACTCCTTCTAGATAAGGAATATCTTTTAATTGTTCTATAGTATCTTTTGAAACACTACCACCATATAATAAAGGATAATTATAATTTTCTTTTAAATAGTTAAATACAGTCACCAATTTTTCTTTACTAGGAATATTACCTGAACCTATCGCATAACAAGGTTCATACGATATATATAAATTATCAATATTTAAATCTTTTAGTAAATAGTTTAAATCATGTGTTAACACTTCAACTGCATCTTCACCATCTTCTTCACCTACACAAAGAATTGGTATCAGGTCTGCTTCTTTAGCTCTTATTAACTTTTCTTTTGCTAGCTCTAATGGTTCATTATTTAAATGTTTTCTTTCACTATGATTAATAAAGACATATTTAACACCTAATGATTTTAAAGCTTCACCAGATACTTCGCCGGTATAACTTCCCATTTTATAAGGACTTATATCTTGACTACCTAAGACTACATCTTTAAAAATAGGTAAATAACACATTGTAGGACAAACAATTAAGTCATGTTTAGTGTCTAGTTCTTTATATTCTTTATAGTAATTAATTATCTCTTTATAAGTTAAATTACTTTTATGATTTAAGATGATTTTCACTCTTCATCCTCCTTTTTATCAAATAGTTTCTTAACGGTATTATGAATCATATTAGGAAAATCTTTTTTGTTATTAAAATTATCTATTGCTACTTTATAGACATCTAATACACTATTAGCAAATGATGATAATGAATAAAGTTTTATTGAACTTTTTGTCTGTTTCTTCAAAGAGTTATACTCCTTCTTATCAAGAGCTAACTCTAACATTTCTTTTGCACAGGTTGAAACATCATCAAAGAACATGCCATTCATTTTATCCACAACCATTGTGTGAAAAGCTTCATCTTCTATACATAGTACTGGTTTTTCAGCTGCTAAAGCTTCAATAACTGTTAATCCTTGAGTCTCTGTAACAGATGCCGTCACAAAGGCTTGACATAGATGATAGTATAGCGGCATATCACTCCATGGAGCAGAACCAAAGAATCTAACACAATCGGTAAGATTCATCTCTTTCATTTTCTTATCATATAAGTCTTTATCAGGACCATCACCAATTAATAAAAGTTTAATATTACTTCTTTTCTTTTTTATCTCCTTCATCACATCTAATAGAAATAAGATATTTTTCTCTTGTGCCATTCTACCTACAAACAAATAAACAAAATCATTTTTCTTATAGCCTAATTTTTTTCGCATTTCATTAACTTTTAACATATCAACATTTTCTTTATTAAATCTTGATGAATCGATACCAGTTGGTACTATATATATTTCTTTATTATAATGATATTCATCTCTAAATAAATGATAAGTTTTAATTGTTGGTACAATAAATGCATCTGCTGTATTATCACAATAAAATTTACTTAAATATTCCACTGCTTTCTTACATCCCATATCAAAATATTTATGATTCCTAGAAACATAATAAGTATAATCTTTATACATAGTATGATAAGTATGTACTAAAGGTATGCGATACTGTTTTGCTAAAAGCCTAGCAAAGATACCCATGCATAATTCTGTTTGTGAATGAATTACATCCAAATTCCATGCTCTAATCTTTTTAATAACCTTTAAAGGATAGATACTAGCTGCTCTATAATCATATATTCCTAAAGGTACACCTGGTACTTTCAATATATGTCTTTCCTCATCATAAGAATAAGTAGTAGCATCTTGACCAACTGTTACAACGTAAACTGTATGTCCTTCTGCTTCTAAAGCATATTTCAAAGTCTCAACACTAGTAGATACTCCATTTATATATGGAGGATAACTATCTGTAAAAAGTCCTATTCGCATTCTTTGTCTCCTTCCTTATGAAAACTAAATAATATTCCACCTAGTATCATTCCTAAATAATATGTAATAAAGCGCCAAATTATCATAACTGCTCTAACACTAGTAGTTGATAAGAAACTAGAAAATATTTCTAAGAATCCATATTCAATTCCACCAGTAGCACCCGGGATAGGAACAAAAGAACCTATTATTAAAACGTAGGCACTAGCAACTATTGATGTAAAGAATGTCATAGAGTTATAATCATGAAGACTATAAACTAGAAATAAGGGAATAGCATAATAACAAGTTAAACTAATAAGATTTAGGATAATTCCTAATACAAACAATCCTTTCTTTTTTTTAACTTCCTTAGTACAGTTATGAAAGTCTTCTAATCTTTCTTCCCATTTAGCTAAAAACTTTTCTTTATTTTTAATAAAGTGCAAATTATTACCTAATCTAGTAATGATATTTAATAGTGTTTTTGTAAATTTCTTACTAGTAGCTACAAATAACATAACAACTGCTACTATAGTATTTATTAAAAACCCTAGAATGATAAGTGTAGTTAAGACGCTTTTATAAACTAATACACCAGTAATAAAATTATAGATAACAGCAAATAGTCCAAAAATAACAAGGGCCAACTGATAAACAATAAAGTTTTGCATAATAACATTAGTAGCCTTTGTATAACGAAAGCCATGATTCTTTAGCATATATATTTCCATTGGTTGACCACCTGTTGAAAAAGGAGTAATACCATTAAAAAACTGAGTAATGATCATATGTTGAAAGGCTTGTGGTAGTGATAATTTTTCTTTTTCATTTACCCACAAGTAATTTACTAAGGCATGGAAAAAAAGATAAGCAATATAAAGAATAACTGCTATAAGAACAAATTTTATATCCATTGTTGTAATAATAGTAATAATATTCTTATAATCATCTTTAAGTACTAAAAATAAAACAAATAATGTTACAATTAAAATAATAAAACTATTTCTTTTTAAGTTTTTCATACCATTATTTTCCCTTTCTCTTTATCTTCTCTTCCTAAAACGTAAGATGACATATCATTGTATGTACCTAAAGAAATAAATCCCATCTTATCTAAAATATTTTTTAAATTATTATCTTTAGTCATAATGGATACTTCATCAAGTCCCTTAGAAAAGGCATAATCAGTAGATATTTCAACAAAAGTAGTACTTTTTCTTGGTTTTAAAGTACGAGGAAATGATAAAAATCCTCTTCCTAAATCTTTTTCACCATGAATAAAACAGTAATCTATTACTTTATCATTATCAAAGTAAGCTAAATAATCTTCAAAAACAACCGGTGATAACTCTTTACTAGTTAAAATATTTTTACTTACATTTTCTATATCATTATGAAGGCAAAAATCATTTAGTGCCTCTATTTTATTTAAGTCTTTATTAGTTACTACTTCTACATATCTCTTATTCATCTTTATGCCTCTTTTTCTTCTATATTTTCAAGTCCTGGTAATTCCTTGCCACTAAGATATTCTAAAGTAGCTCCACCTCCTGTTGAAACATGATAAAACTTATCCGTTATCGAAAGCTTACTAGCTGCCGCTACAATATCTCCTCCACCAAGTACTACTTTAGCCTTACTTTTTCCTAAGTAAGTTAATAATTCATCAGTATTTTTAGCATAAAGAGAAAATTCATATACGCCTAATGGACCATTCCAAAAGACTGTCTTTGCCTCTTTTAAATATTTTTCAAAAAGATTAAGAGTCTTTTCACCAATATCTAACCCCATCTCATGAAAGTCTATCTCATTTATATCTTTTTCTATTCTTTCATCACTATCTTTATATTCCGTACTACAAGCAACATCAATTGGTAAGACTATTTTATTTGGATACTCTTTTAATAATTTTTGACAGTATTCTAGTGAATCTGCATCAAAAATTGAATTTCCTATTTCGTATCCTTCAGCTTGTAAGAAGGTAAAGGCCATTCCTCCACCAATTAGTAATTTATCGCACTTTGGTAATAAGTTATCAATAACTCCAATCTTATCAGCAACTTTTGCTCCTCCCATAATAATAACAAATGGATCTTCAGGATTATTTAAGATAGATAACTTTTCTAATTCTTTTTCTACTAGAAAGCCAATACCACTTTCTAGATACTTACTAATTCCATAATTTGATGCATGTGCTCTATGAATAGTACCAAAAGCATCATTAATAAATATATCACCATAACTTGCTAGCTGTTTAGCAAACTCTAAATCACATTTACTTTCCTTTTTTCCATCTAAGTCTTCATATCTAGTATTTTGTAGTAAGATAACATCTTTATCTTTCATTTTCGAAATAGCAGTTTCTACTTTTTCTCCCACTACCTCATTTACAAATATTACCTTTTTATTAAGTAGTTTACTAAGTCTTTTAGCCACTACGTCTAAGTTATTTTTTACCTTATCACTTTCTTCTTTAATTCTTCCTAAGTGACTAAGTAATATTACTTTAGCATTTTTATCTATTGCATATTTAATAGTCTCTAAACTATTTTTGATTCTTGTATCATCTATTATTTTTCCATCTTTTATAGGAACATTAAAATCACATCTTATGATTACTTTTTTATTTTTTAAATTAAAATCTCTTATTGTCTTTTTCATATTGCCAACTCACCCTAAAGACAGTATAACATTTTTTTAAGAAGAAAAAAAGAAAAGCTAAGCTTTTCCCTAAAATTTATAGACTTAAGAAGTATTTAGCACATCTTACCATTTGATAAGAGTAACTCATTTCATTATCGTACCAAGCTATTATTTTAACAAGTTCCATATCATCAGTTTTATTAACAGAAGTTAATAAACCATCTACTAAAGAACCATAACTCATTCCTATTACATCACTAGAAACAATTGGGTCAGTAGTATATCCTAATGTTTCATTCTGATTATTTTTTAAGACTTCATTTATTTCTTCTTTAGTTGTATTTTTCTTTAGTTTTAAAACCAAGTCAACAACTGAACCTGTAACTACTGGAACACGCATTGCCATTCCTGATAATTTACCATCAAGTGAAGGGATTACTTTTCCAATAGCACTAGCTGCCCCTGTACTAGTTGGTACTATATTAGCAGCACTAGCTCTACCGCGTCTTGCATATATACCTTTTTTATGGGCGACATCTAGATTTGCTTGGTCATTAGTATAAGCATGAACTGTAGTCATATACCCACTTTCTATCCCAAATTCCTTTTCAATAACATTTAAAACTGGTGCTAAACAATTAGTAGTACAACTAGCTGCAGATATAATCTTATCATTTTTATCTAAGATGTTTTCATTTACATTATATACTACTGTCTTAACATCACCTTTAGCTGGTGCAGAAATAACTACTTTTTTAGCTCCTGCTTCTATATGAGCATTTGCCTTTTCAAGGGAAGTGAATAGTCCAGTACATTCATAGACTAAATCAATATCTAATTCTTTCCAAGGTAATAATGATGGGTCTTTTTCACTTAATACTTTTATTTTTTTATCTCCTACAATAAGCATATCATTATCAAAAGATATTTCATCTTTTCTATAAGGCCGATGAGCAGTATCATATTTTAATAAATATGCTAACTGTTCTGCATCCGTTAAATCATTAATAGCAACTATTTCAAAATCACTATCTTGATCCATTATCCTAAAAATTAGTCTTCCTATTCTTCCAAAACCATTAATTGCTACTCTCACTCGTATCTCTTCCTTCCTATTCATCTACTGGTTCTCTAATCTCTGGTATAGAATTACTATTATTATCTTTTTTTTCTATCCCGTTTGTATATGCTATATAAGTTACAGCAAGTAATATTACAAAGAATAAACATATAAAGAAAATTAATGTTCCCATACCAAAACCTTTATTATTTAGTTTCATATTCATCCCCCTTATAATATTTCTACTGGAGCAAATTTTTCCGTTATTTCTTGATATACTTGATACCAAGAGTAAACTCTTATCACATTAGTACCACTACAGGTCTGATTATATGGAGCATCAAAAACAAAGACTGGGATAATTTTACTAATCATATCAACATTAGTTTTCTTATCTTCTATCATAATATCAAATTTCCCATTTATACATTTTTCTTTTTTATTAGTAGTACCCGTTATTATCCCGTCGTATTCAATATTATATTTATTTAACCAATGTTTTACATAGAAATCACTCATACCATCATACTGATTAGTTAAGTATTGATTATCTCTAGCAGTTAAAATAAATACTTCATGACCATCTTGTCTTAATCTATGAATTACTTCAGTTGCAAAAGGACGTGGTGGGATTGCTAGCAACAAATCAAATATGTATTGTCTCCAAAATTCTCTATTCTCTTCTGCCGTTAAATAAAATTGTTCTTCCATATAATAACCATTTGGATTAAAACCACGATTAATATTATGATCTGTACAAAACTTAGAACCATAAGCAAAATGCCATTCAGCCACATCGTTTAATACTCCATCTACATCTACACCTATACGCATACTAACACCTTCTTATTCCATTCTTATTCTAACAAATATTAGATAAAAAGAAAAGTGACAAAATAGCTATTGACACTTTTTCACATTAATAAGGTAAACTTAATCTAAGAGAAAACTTCCATAGTGGCATTCCATTAGTAATGTTAAGTCTTGGTATTATATAAATACTATCACTACGACTAGCTTTCCTATGTTCTTTACCTGGTCCAAACCCAAAAGCCATTTTATATTTTTTTGTTTTTAATACTTTAATGATATCTTCATTATAATGTCCATAAGGATATGCAAAATACTTAGTATTAACAACATCCCCCATTTTATCAAAATCTGCTGTTAAATAATCTATCCCTTTTTCTATCGATTTATCATAATGAAGTCCGTAAGAGTGAGATGCTATTTCTATATTAGGATAATTCTTTTTAATTAAATCCAATGTCTCTTTATTCATATAATTTTTATTCTCACCAGTCTCATTAGAACCAATATAGAAAACAGTCGCTTTCATTCCATATTTTTTTAGTAAAGGAAAGGCTAAATCATAATTAGATTGATAACCATCATCCATTGTAATTAAAACACTTTTTCTAGGAATCTTTTTTTTGCCTTTATAGTAATTATAAAATTCATCAAGACTTAATGTCTTATAATGGTGTTTCTTTAAATACTTTAATTGTTCCTCAAACTCATTTATTGGCATAATAAACATATCAGCTTCTTTATCTTTACTAAAAGAATGATATCCTAAAACTGCTACTTTTTGATCTTTATATACAAAAAGTAGAGAAAATGCTATAAATAAACTTACTATAACTAATACTTTAATACTTTTCATAAGCAATACCTCTCATTTAGAGAATATCATAATTTTTACAAAAAGAAAAGAGTAGTCAAACTACTCCATAATTTCATCTTCTAATTTATCTAATGGTTCATCATCCATTAATTCACTTTCTAAGTTGTAAGAGACATCACGATAATGTTTTAAACCAGTACCAGCAGGAATTAGTTTACCAAGTAAGACATTTTCCTTAAGTCCTTCAAGTTTATCAACCTTACCACGAATAGATGCATCTGTTAAAATTCTTGTTGTTTCTTGGAATGATGCTGCAGATAAGAATGAATCAGTTTCAAGTGATGCTTTAGTGATTCCTAAAAGAATAGGACGACCAGTAGCAGGTTTCTTACCTTTAATGATAATTTCTTTATTTCCTTCAGTAAACTCACGGAAGTTAACAAGACTACCAGGTAAGAATGTAGTATCTCCACTATCCACAATACGAATCTTACTAATCATTCTACGAGCGATAACTTCGATATGCTTATCAGAAATATCAACACCTTGAGAACGATAAGTATTTTGAACTTCTTTTAAGATGTATTCTTGCGTTGTAATAGGGTCTGTTACTGCTAACAATTCTTTTGGACTAATAGCTCCTTCTGTTAACTTATCACCACAATGAACTTCTTGTCCTTTTTCAATAGCAAGTTTAGCACCATAATTAGATACATGTTCTTTAGTCTCTAATTTGTTAGTAATACTAATCTTAAACTTACCATGGTCTTCAGTAATCTTAGAAACTTTACCATCAATTTCAGCAATAGTTGCTTTTCCTTTTGGATTTCTAGCTTCAAATAACTCTTGAACACGAGGAAGACCTTGAGTAATATCTTCTCCACCGGCAACACCACCAGTATGGAATGTACGCATTGTAAGCTGTGTACCAGGCTCACCAATTGATTGAGCAGCCATAACACCGATAGCTTCACCAATTTCAACTAAATTTCCTGTTGCAAGGTTTCTACCATAACATTTTTGACATACACCTTTTTCAGTATTACATGTTAAAATTGTACGAATTTCTACAGTTTCTATTCCAGCAGCTACTACTTTATCAGCAAGAGCTTCAGTAATAAATTCATTACGATCAATAATTACTTCTTTTGTATTAGGGTTTATTACTTTTTTACTAGCATAACGACCAACAATACGATCTTTTAAACTTTCAATAACAGAACCTGTTTTTTCATTAATAAAGGCATGAGCTATAACTCCTTGCTCAGTTCCGCAATCTTCTTCACGTACAATCATATCTTGACTGACATCAACAAGACGACGTGTTAAGTAACCAGAATCGGCTGTCTTTAAGGCTGTATCGGCATCACCTTTACGAGCAGAGTGAGTAGATAAGAAGAATTCAGATACTGAAAGTCCTTCTTTAAAGTTTGAAAGAACGGGAATTTCAATTGGGTCTCCATTTGGCTTCTGCATCAAACCACGCATACCAGCAACCTGAGTAAAGTTTGAAATGTTACCACGAGCCTTAGAGTGCATCATCATGAAGATTGGGTTATCAATTTGTTCTTTAGAAATATCTTCAAGTTCAGCTTGAACTTTATCTTTAACTCCATACCAAGTTTCAATAACTTTTTCATGACGTTCTTCTTCAGTAATTAAACCACGAGAATATTGTTTATTAATCTTATCAACCATTGCTTGTCCTTCATTAACAAAGTCTTGTTTATGACGACTTGTAGCAATATCTGCCATTGAAACAGTAATACCTGCTATTGTTGAATAATAGAAACCTAAGTCTTTCATTTTATCAAGCATTGCAGAAGTTTCAGTGGTTTTATAACGCTTAAATACTTGAGCAATTATCTTTTCTAATGTTCCTTTAGCAAATGGTTTAACTAAATCCATTTTACTAATTTCTTCTTTAATATTAGCTCCTTGTGGTAAGAAATACTTATTTGGAGTAATATTTTGAATATTCTCATCAGTTGGTTCATTAATATATGGGAATGAATCTGGTAAGATTTCATTGAATTTAATTTTACCAGTAGTAGTTACTAAGTACTTACCTTTTTGTGATTCAGTAAATATTTTATATTTAAATGAATCTACTGGTATAGCAATACGAGTATGAAGAGTGATTTCACGTCTTTCATAAGCCATTAAAGCTTCATTGCAATCTTTGAAAACACGCCCTTCTCCATCCTCACCAGCTTTTTCCATAGTAATATAATAGTTACCTAAAACCATATCCTGGCTTGGTGTAACAATTGGATCACCACTTTTTGGGTGAAGAATGTTATTAGAACCTAACATTAGTAATCTAGCTTCTGCTTGAGCTTCTTCTGATAATGGTACATGAACAGCCATCTGGTCACCATCAAAGTCAGCATTGAAAGCAGGACATACTAATGGATGTAATCTAATTGCTTTACCACCAACTAAAACTGGTTCGAAAGCTTGAATTCCTAAACGGTGTAATGTAGGAGCACGGTTTAATAAAACAGGATGCTCTTTAATTACATCTTCAACAATATCCCAAACTACTGGGTCTTGATTTTCAATCAATCTCTTAGCAGCTTTAATATTATGAGCAATATCTCTGCTTACTAACCCATTAATAACATGTGGCTTGAATAACTCTAGAGCCATTTCCTTTGGAATACCACATTGATACATCTTTAGAGATGGTCCAACAACGATAACTGAACGTCCAGAATAGTCAACACGTTTACCTAATAAGTTTTGACGGAAACGTCCTTGTTTACCTTTTAACATACTAGAAAGTGATTTCAAAGGACGATTTCCTGCACCTGTAACACTTCTTCCACGACGACCATTATCAAATAAGGCATCTACTGCTTCTTGAAGCATTCTCTTTTCATTTTGAATAATGATTCCAGGAGCTCCTAAATCAATTAATTTCTTTAGACGGTTATTACGGTTAATAACACGACGATATAAATCATTTAAATCACTAGTAGCAAATCTTCCACCATCTAGTTGAATCATTGGACGTAACTCAGGTGGTATAACTGGAATACAGTCTAAAATCATCCACTCTGGTTTTTGTCCTGATTGATAGAAAGCATTTAAAACATCTAATCTCTTTAATAAACGAACTCTCTTTTGCCCTTGAGCAGTTTCAAGTTCTTTATTAATTTCATTAATGTCATGTTCTAAGTCTACTTTCTTTAATAAAGCTTTGATAGCTTCAGCACCCATACCTACTTTGAAACCATTACCATATTTTTCATAGTAAGCACGATACTCTTTCTCAGATAATGTTTGTTTATTTTCAAGTGGAGCATTACCTTTATCAATTACAACATAACTAACAAAGTATAATACTTCCTCTAAGTCTCTTGGACTCATATCTAGTACTAATCCCATACGAGATGGAACACCCTTAAAGAACCAGATGTGAGAAACAGGACTAGCTAGTTCGATATGTCCCATTCTCTCACGTCTTACCTTAGCCTTTGTAACTTCAACTCCACAACGGTCACAAACAATATTTTTATAACGAACACGTTTATATTTTCCACAAGCACATTCAAAGTCCTTAGTAGGTCCAAAAATCTTTTCACAGAAAAGTCCATCACGTTCTGGTCTTAAAGTACGATAATTGATAGTCTCAGGCTTTTTAACTTCACCATGTGACCATTCTCTTATCTTTTCTGGAGATGCAATTCCAATCTTAATTCCATCGAATCTATTTACTTCCATCATCTTCGTCATCCCCTTCCATTAAATCACTATCATCTTCATCATCTTCAATGATTTCTTCTTTAATTTCTTTTACCATATCTCTGGTATTATCTTCTATAGCTTCTCTTGTTACTCTATCAAGTTCTTCTGCTTCAGCTTTCTCCTCAGCTTCTTCTATTTCCTTTAAATCTAAAGCTTGTCCTTCATCATTTATGATTGAAATATCAAGTCCTAAAGCTTGGAATTCTTTCATTAATACTCTAAATGATTCTGGAATACCGGCTTCATTTATTTCTTGTCCTTTGACAATTGATTCAAATACTTTAACACGACCAACTACATCATCTGATTTTACAGTCATCATTTCTTGTAATGTATAAGCAGCACCATAAGCATATAATGCCCAAACCTCCATTTCACCGAAACGCTGTCCACCAAACTGAGCTTTACCACCAAGTGGTTGTTGGGTAACTAATGAGTAAGGTCCAGTACTTCTTGCATGTAGTTTATCATCAACCATGTGATGAAGTTTAATCATATACATGATACCTACAGAAATACGATTATCAAATGGTTCACCAGTACGTCCATCATATAGAACTGTTTTTCCATCTTTGTCCATACCAGCTTCTTCCATCATTTCTTCAATATCAGAAATGTGAGCTCCATCAAATACTGGAGTAGCTACATATTCACCTAACTTCTTAGCAGCCATTCCCATATGTAACTCTAGAATCTGTCCTAAGTTCATACGAGATGGAACACCTTGAGGGTTAAGCATAATATCAACTGGACGACCATCTGGTAAATATGGCATATCTTCTTGTGGAAGAATAAGGGAAATAACACCTTTATTACCATGACGACCAGACATCTTATCTCCTACTTGAATCTTTCTCTTTTGAATAATATATACTCTGATTACTTTAGAAACACCAGCAGGTAATTCGTCATTATCTTTTCTTGAATAAATTTTAATATCATGAACAATACCATCTCCACCATGTGGAACTCTTAATGAAGTATCACGAACTTCACGAGTCTTTTCACCAAAGATAGCATGTAACAATTTTTCTTCACTAGTTAATTCAGCCATTCCTTTTGGGGTAACTTTTCCAACAAGAATATCTCCTTCTTTAACTTCAGTACCAATAGCTACAATACCATTCTCATCAAGATTCTTTCTTGCTTCTTCACTAACATTTGGAATATCTCTTGTAATCTCTTCTGGTCCAAGTTTAGTTTCCCTACATTGCATTTCATAGTCTTCCAAGTGAAGAGATGTATACTTATCATCTTTTACTAAGTTTTCATTTAATATTACTGCATCCTCATAGTTATAACCATTAAATGTCATAAATGCTACTGTAACATTCTTACCAAGAGCAAGTTCACCCATATCAGTACTATTACCATCAGCAATAATTGTTTTACCAGCTTCTACTTCTTCACCAACTTGAACAATTGGACGTTGATGATTACAAATTCCTGAGTTTGCTAGTTCGAAGTTAGCCAAATAATAAGTATCTTCACCATTCTTAGTTTTTACTTTAATCTTTTTAGCGTCTACATAAGAAACAATACCATCTGCTTTAGCAACAATACAAACTCCTGAGTCTTTTGCTGCAATATGTTCAACACCAGTTCCAATATAAGGAGCTTCTGTTTTTAAAAGTGGCATAGCTTGACGTTGCATATTAGCTCCCATCAAGGCTCTATGAGCATCATCATGTTCTAGGAATGGAATACAACTTGTTGTTACAGATACAACTTGTTGTGGTGATACGTCAATATAATCAACTTGTTCTGGTTTAGCAAGAATATTCTCGTCACGGAATCTTGCAGATACTTGTTTATCTATAATTACATTATCTTCATTTGTATTTACTGTAGATTGACTGATTATATAGTCTTGTTCTTCATCAGCTGTTAAATAATCCACATGTTCTGTTATCTTACAATTTTCAACTTTACGATATGGAGTCATTATAAATCCATATTCATCAATCTTAGCATAACTTGCAAGTGAAGTAATAAGTCCGATATTTGGTCCTTCAGGTGACTCTATTGGACAAATTCTACCATAGTGAGAAGCATTAACGTCACGAACCTCAACACCTGCCCTATCACGAGAAAGTCCACCTGGTCCTAAAGCTGATAAACGTCTTTTATTAGTAAGTTCTGCAACTGGGTTAGTTTGGTCCATGAATTGTGATAACTGACTGCTTCCAAAGAATTCTTTCATAGCAGCTGTTACTGGACGAATATTAATTAATGTCTTAGGAGTTACTTCTTCCATTTCTTGAGTAGTCATTCTCTCACGAATAACACGTTCCATTCTTGATACACCAATACGGAATTGATTCTGTAAAAGTTCTCCTACTTGACGAATACGTCTATTTCCTAAATGATCTATTTCATCAAAGTTACCAACACCATGTAATAAATTTAAGTAGTAAGATACTGAAGCATATACATCAGAAATAGTTAATCTTTTAACTTCTAATGTTTGATCATTACCAATAACTGTTAAGTTTTTCTTCTTATCTGATGGATCAACTATCTTAATTTCTTGAATCTTATTATAAGTATCTAAGTCTTCATTAACTGTTACTTCTTTAACCCCATAACCGTCAGCAAGAATATCTTTTAATTCTAGAAATACGTCTTTATTAATCTTAGTTCCTTTACTAAATTTAACTTCACCATTAACTTTTACATCTTCAGCTAATGTTTGATTTAACAAACGATCTAGTATATTTAATTTTCTATTGAATTTATAACGTCCAACTTTAGCTAAATCATAACGAAATTCATCAAAAAATCTAGTAATAATTTGATTCTTAGAAGAATCAAGAGTAGCAGGTTCACCTGGTCTTAATTTTTCATATATTTCAATTAAGGCTTCATCTGTATTCTTAGTTGAATCCTTTTGAATAGTATTTTTTAAGTAATCATCTTCTCCAAACATCTTTAAGATTTCTTCGTCAGAAGAAAGTCCAAAAGCACGTAAAAGAGTAGTAAGTGTTACTTTTCTAGTCCTATCAATTCTTACATATAAAACATCTCTAGCATCTGTTTCAAATTCTAACCAAGTACCGCGTGTAGGAATGATTTGAGATGTAATCAATTCACGACCATTTTTGTCTATCTCTCTATTATAATAAACGCTTGGACTACGGACTAATTGTGATACAATAACACGCTCCGCACCATTAATTACAAAAGTACCACTATCAGTCATAGTAGGCATGTCACCCATAAAAATTTCTTGTTCTTTTACTTCACCAGTTTCCCTATTAAATAAACGAACATCAACTTTCAAAGGAGATGCAAAAGTTGTTTCTCTATCTTTACTTTCTTTGATAGTATATCTTGGACTATCAAAATGATAATCACCAAATTCTAAAGATAAAGTACCAGAAAAATTTTCCACAGGAAATAAATCATCAAATACCTCTTTGATTCCTGTAGTAATAAACCAATCATATGATTTCTTTTGAATTTCTAATAAATCTTTTAATTCATAAGTATTTCTTATTTTTGAATAATTTCTTCTTTCATGATGTTTTCCATATTTTACTATTTTATATGCCACTCATCTTCACCCCTATACACAATTTTTCGTACAAATGTTACTTCAAAAATAACACGTTGCCAATTTATATTATTAACACAATCTTAGCAACAAGTCAACTGTTTTCAGCTAAAATTATGAAAAATCCCTTATCTTTTTTTACTACTTCAATTTTATAAATATCACTCAAATCTTTTACTACTGATTTAGCCCCCTGGTCTTTATGAATTACAAAGTAAAGTTTACCATTATCATTAAGATATTTCTTAGCATCTATTAATATTTCATAGACTTTCTTTTTGCCTGCATGAATTGGTGGATTAGTAACTATCAAGTCATATTTCTTATCTACATTTTGATAAGCATCACTTTCAAACACTTCTACATTATCGCACTTATTTTCCATTATATTTTTTTTAGTTAAATGCAAAGCTCTTTTATTAACATCAACCATAGTTGTATAGGAATTATATTTCTTATTTAAAATTATTCCTAATGTTCCATAACCACATCCAACATCAAGAATACTACTATAGCCCTCATCTTTAATTGATTCTAATAATAATTTACTACCATAATCTACACCTTTCTTAGCAAAAACACCATTATCTGTATAGAAAGTAAATTGTTTATTAAAGATAGAACAGTTAGTTTTTTTTAACTGACTTTTTAAATTTTGGTCATTTTCAAAATAGTGACTCATTTTATCACTCCAAACAAGAAAAAGACAACCTTCCATCATCATAGATAAACAGTTGTCTCCTTTCGTATGGTTATAATACAATACTTTTGTTAAATCGTCAACATTTTTTTTATTTTTTTATTCCAGTTAACAATATTTTACTAAATCTAACAATATAATAATATTAAAGTTAATGATATTAAAAAATAATTAATAGCATAATACACAAATATTGTTGGTATAAGCCAATAACTAGATATTTTCTTCATGAAGAAGGTAAAGAAAACTTTCATGAATAAATAATAAATAAGAATTAAATAAACAAACGAATAAGTGGTTCTAAACAACATTAAAGCTGTTATAAAAAAATTAAAAGCTGATATAACTACACAAGTAACAAATGAAGTAAGACAAGAAACCTTTCGGTGATAATAGAAAAAAGTTCCAAATACTATGGCTACTAGTAACTGAACATAAGGGTTAATTCCATAGGATGCCATTAAAGTTAAATTTTTCCCTTTAAAAAACAACAAATTAACCAAAAAAGTAATAAATCCAATTACACAAGATAAGAAGATTATTAAAAGCTCTTTCTTAGAATCATCCTGATATGGTGGATGAAATACTTGATCTATAATATCTGTAATAGAAAAGGAAGAAACTTGTTTTTCACTTTCTTTTCCTTCATAACCACATATATAACAAGGGTAAGTATCAATCTTTTTCTTACATTTATCACAAATCATAGTTAAAAGCCTCCTATTATTAGGATAACAAAAAAGATAGCATATTGCTACCTTTTCCAAAATTAATTCATTATTTTTGTACCTGTTTTACATCAATTACTTAACTTCAACAGTAGCTCCAGCTTCTTCAAGCTTAGCTTTAATTTCATTAGCTTCTTCCATAGAAATGTTTTCTTTGATTGGAGAACCAGCGTTATCAACTAAATCTTTAGATTCCTTTAATCCAAGACCAGTAATTTCACGAACTACTTTGATAACAGCTACTTTAGCAGCTCCAGCATCAGAAATAGATACTGTAACAGTAGCAGGTCCTTGATCTTCTTGAGCAGCTGGAGCAGTAGCAACAGCTACAGCAGATGGATCAACACCAAATTCCTCCTTCATTGCGTCTACTAATTCTTTAATCTCTAAAAGATTCATTTCTTTTAATGAGCTAATAAATTCATCTCTTGTTAATTTTGCCATTTTATTTCCTCCTTATTTTTCACTTTCTTCTTTTTGTTCACCATATAAATTTAAGCAGATTGATAGGTCGCGAACAAGTCCTATCATACCACCAGCAAGCATAGTAAGTAATCCATCTCTTGATGGGATAGTTGCATATTCTTTTAACTTTTCAGTATCAGCTATTTCACCATCAACCACACCAACTTTTAATACTAAAGCATCATGATCTTTTGCAAAATCAGATAGTACTTTAATAGGTGCTACTTGATCCTTACTATAAGCAAAAGCACTTGGTCCTTCTAAAGATGATGATAAATCAATGTTAAGATCATTAAAAGCTCTTGCCATTAATGTGTTTTTATAAACTTTATAATTAGCATCAGCATTTCTTAAAGCACATCTTAATTCTTTGATTTCAGCATCTGTTAAACCACGATAATCGAATAATACAAAACTAGAGCTATCATTAACTTTATCTTTGATTTCATCAATTACTGTTTGCTTTTTCTCTAAGATTTTCTTATTTGCCATAACATCCTCCTATCTAGTTTGAAGGTGCAAAAAAGTTCTCAAAAGACTTCGAGAACTTTCTAACGAAACGTTGTCCTCGGTAGGATTTATTTTTATACCTACTGTCTTTGGCACCAACAAATTAACACTATTATATATTATTAATTACTATTTGTCAAAACTATTTGTATCAATTTTTATTCCAGGACCCATTGTTGATGAAATTGAAACATTCTTAATATATTCACCTTTTGCAGTTGCTGGTTTAATCTTAATAATTTGTCCTACAAAAGCATTCATATTAGATAATAAATCTTCATCAGTAAATGAAGCCTTACCAATGATAGCATGAATATTTCCAAAACTATCAGTACGGTATTCTACACGACCAGCTTTAGCATCAGATACAGCTTTAGCAACATCAGTGGTAACAGTACCAGTCTTAGGGTTAGGCATTAATCCCTTAGGTCCTAAAACACGTCCTAATCTACCAAGTAAAGGCATCATATCTGGAGTAGCAATCATAGTATCAAAATCAAACCAATTTTCTTTTTCGATTTTCTCTAACATATCAGTATCTCCAACATAGTCAGCTCCTGCTTCTTGAGCAGCCTTAGCTTGATCTCCTTTAGCAATAACAAGAACTTTAGTAGTTTTTCCAGTTCCTTTTGGTAAAACTATTGCTCCTCTTAATTGTTGGTCTGCTTTTTTAGTATCAAGATTAAGTCTCATTGCAATCTCAATTGAAGCATCAAATGATGTAACACTTGTTTCTTTTACTAATTTAACAGCTTCTTCTTTAGTGTAGAATTTACCTTTTTCTACTTTTTTAAGAGCTTCACAATATTTTTTGCTTCTCTTCTTCATTTTTATTCCTCCTTATGTGGTTTTTACGGGGTAAGCAAAGCTTAATTTCCTCCCACATAGGTTCTAAACCTATATGTTATTACTTATTTTCTTCTACAGCAACGCCCATATTCTTAGCAGTTCCTGCAACTATTTTCTTAGCTTCTTCAACATCATAACAGTTTAAATCTGGTAATTTAATTTCTGCTATTTCTTTAAGTTGATCTTCAGTTAATGTAGCTACAATTTCATTTTTTCCTTTTACAGAACCTTTTTGAATTTTAGCATATTTCTTAATTAAGAAACTTGTAGGTGGAGTTTTAATTACAAAATCAAAACTACGATCATCATAAACTGAAATTTCAACAGGTACAACATCTCCCATTTTATCTCTTGTTGCATCATTATACTTGGTACAAAATTCTTGTAAGTTAATTCCTAAAGGTCCAAGTACAGTACCAACTGGTGGAGCTGGGTTAGCCTTTCCTGCTTGAATTTGTAAACCTACTTTTTTTACAACTTCTTTCTTTGCCACGAAAAACACATCCTTTCTTCCCTCGTTTTCGCGAGTGGTTTTAATAGCTTTTTTATACTTTTGCTTCCCACTTAATCTATATTAAACTAATATAGCCCCTAAATAATATCATACTTTTTAATTTTTATCAATCATTTATTGAACTCTGTCTTAATTTTTTGCAATTTTTTACAATTTTTATCCATTCTAGTACAACTTTCATCAATTATATTAGAAACTTCATCTAAACCATTCATCGAAATGTTTACAGGTGCCTTTTTAAGAGCTAACATCTGATCTTTTATAAAATGCTCATTTGCGCTTGACGAACATATTATCAAATTTTTATAAAATAATAGTATCTCACTTTTCAACTGATACAACTGAAAAAAGTTTATAATGTCATTATTTTTACCAACCAATTCTACATAATCTTTTCCGTCTTTGACTTCTTCCATTAATTTATAAGAGTAAAACTCACAAGAAAATAACCATTTTTCATAAAGTGAGGTATCAACAAATATTCTTTTTTTTATTTCATCTAATTGATGATAAAATTCACTAAATCTTTCCAAGTCTAAATTAGATTCAATAGTAGAAAATTGCAAATATGTAGTGTTTAAAATAAATTTTTTCTCTATATCATTAAGATAACCACTTTTCAAAGCTTCTTTATATAAAAAATTAGTAATTTCTATTTTTTCTTCTAATAACTGCATAATTAAGCTTTAGATACTTGTTCAAATTCAACTTCAACTTGAGTTTCCTGTCCAAATAAATCCACATTAAGAACCATCTTTTGATTATTACTATCAATTTCTTCAATAGTACCAAACATACCAGTGAATGGTCCTCCAATAATTTTAACTTTTGTTCCTACTTTTAAGTCCTTATCAACATCAATACGTGACATTCCCATAACTTTTAAAACATTGTCAACTTCCTGAGGTGGTAATGGAGTAGGTTTAGCTCCTTTTCCACTTGAACCAATAAATCCTGTTACTCCTGGAGTGTTACGAACAACATACCAAGCTTCATCAGTCATAACCATCTCAACTAATATATAACCTGGAAATAATTTCTTAACTCTTTTTTTAGTAACACCATCTTTTATTTCTGTTTCTTCTTGTTCAGGAACAATAACACGAAAAATATAATCCTGCATTCCCATAGATTCAGCACGCATTAATAATTTTTCTTTTACTTTATTTTCATGTCCTGAATAAGTATTAACTACAAACCATTCTTTTTCCATTATTTCACCCTCCTATTTACCTAAACTATGTAAAAATGCTAATAAAACATCAATTACATAGAAAAATACTGAACAACCAACAATCAATACTATTGTTGCCACAGAATATTTAATCATTTCTTTTTTAGTAGGCCATTTAACTCTTTTCCATTCAGATTTTACTCCTTTAAAGAATAAAACAATTTTAGCCCAAATTCCATCTTTTTTTGTTTCTTTTTTCTTAGTAGTTTTCTCTTTAACTTCTAAGTTCTTTTCTTTTTTTGCCATTTTTTTAACTCCCTTTCTTTTTATCAAAAGAAAAACACCTATCAGTGCTTACTTGTAAAATATCATAACTTTTTCTGTTTGTCAATGTTTATAGGAAAGATTCTATTAAACAAATAACAAAAAATGCAAGTCCTAAAACCATAGTTATTCTAGTAACCACTAGTTCTGCTCCTCTTTCTTTACGATTCTTAAATAAATCTGTAGTATTACCTGATAGAATTTGTGCTCCACCTTCAGCTTTACTACTTTGTAACAAAACAATAATAATTAATAAAATTGATATTATAACTAATGCAATTTTCATAAATATACCTCCATGAATAAACAACACTATACTACCATAGAAAAAAAAGAAATGCAAGATACTTATCTTTAGCATTTCTCATAATTTAATGATAATTATTTATTTAATTCTTCTTCTATTCTCATTAATTGATTATATTTACAAATTCTATCAGTTCTTGACATAGAACCAGTCTTAATTTGGCCTAAATCTAAACCAACTGCTAAATCAGCAATAGTAGTATCTTCAGTTTCACCACTTCTATGTGAAATAATAGTCTTATAACCATGACTTTTAGCAAGTTCAATAGTTTCTAAAGTTTCAGTAATAGTACCGATTTGATTAACCTTTAAAAGAATAGCATTACCAGCTTTATTATCAATTCCTTTTTGAAGACATTCTTTATTAGTAACAAATAAATCATCTCCAACTAATTGAATCTTATCACCTAATTCTTTAGTTACTTTACTAAATCCTTCCCAATCATTTTCATCAACTGCATCTTCAATTGAAATAATTGGATAAGTATCTACTAAATCTTTATAATAATCAATCAACTCATCAGTAGTTAATGTTTTTCCTTCACCATCTAAATGATATTTACCATCACGATAAAACTCGCTAGCAGCTACGTCTATAGCATAACAAACATCATCATATGGTTTATAACCAGCTCTTTCAACTGCTTCTGTAATTAATTCAAAACCTTCTTTATTACTTTTTAAGTTAGGAGCAAATCCACCTTCATCACCAACTGATGTAGCATAACCTTTTTCTTTTAACACATTTTTCAAAGAATGAAATACTTCAGCCCCAACTCTTACTCTTTCGTGAATTGTATCTCTTTGTGGAATAATCATATACTCTTGAAAATCAAGTGAGTTATCAGCATGAGCTCCACCATTAATAATATTCATCATTGGTACTGGTAAAGTTCTTCCTTTACCAACATAAGCATATAAAGGTTTTCCACTATTATTAGCAGCAGCTTTTAAACATGCCATTGAAACACCTAATATAGCATTAGCACCTAAATTGCTCTTAGTTTTAGTACCATCTAGTTTTAACATAGCTTCATCTATTGCTTTTTGGTCTTCAACTTCCATACCAATTATATTGTCATGTAAAACAGTATTTACATTATTAACAGCATTTAAAACACCTTTTCCACAAAATCTTGTTTTATCTCCGTCTCTCATTTCTAAGGCTTCTCTTTCACCAGTTGAAGCTCCAGATGGAACAGCAGCTCTACCCATAACACCATTTTCTAGATAAACATCAACCTCAACTGTTGGATTACCTCTTGAATCTAAAATTTCTCTACCTATAATATTTTTAATCTTCATAAATCTAGTCTTCCTTTCTTTAATATTATACTGCAGGAATTAATAATCCCTCTTAAAATGATAACATATTTTTAGAAAATATTAAGAGTTTTCTCTCATTTTTCTAATTTTTTCTTTAAACTCGTCTCCTCTATCTTCACATTGCTTATATTGATCCCAAGATGCAGAAGCAGGACTTAATAAAACCACTTCTCCACTTTGTTTAATTTCATTGATATAATCCATAGCTTCATCTAAAGTTTCAAATATTTGAGTATTGATATTTAATTCAGTTCCATATTCTTTAACTCTATTTCTACATTGTCCAATACCAACTATTTCTTTAACATTTCCCATATATTTATCTAAATCATGAAAGTTCTGTCCTCTTTCTAATCCACCTAAAATAAGAACTATATCACAGTTAAATGAATTTAAAGCGATTTGTGTACACTTAGTATTAGTAGCTTCTGTATCATTATAGTACTTAACACCATCTATTTCATCAACAAATTCTAAACGATGAGCAACACCTTTAAAAGTAGTTAAAACTTTAACAATAGATTCATTATCTACCCCTACTTCTTTAGCAATCATCATAGCTCCTAAAGCATTTTCAACATTATGATTGCCAGCTAATAAAAATTTATCTCTATCTAATATTTTCTCACCATAATACCATAAAGCATTGTCTTTATAATAAGCACCGTTGATTTCTCTTTTACTAGAAAAGTATTTAGTAGTTGCTTTAATATCTTTAGTACCTTCCATCACTTCATCATTCTCAATATTCAAAATTGCTATATCATTTGCTGTTTGATTTTTAAATAATTTTAATTTCACTCTTTTATAATTTTCATAACTTTTTAAGAAATCTACATGGGCAACACTTAAATTAGTCATTAAAGCAATATGTGGTTTAAATTCATTCATATTTTCTAGTTGTTGACAAGATACTTCCATCACAATAATATCATTATCTTCTAACTTATCTAAAAAGCTAGTTAAAGGATAACCAATATTTCCTGCTAAATGAACTCTCTTTCCACTTTCTTTAATCATTTCATAAGTTAATGTTGTAGTAGTTGTTTTACCATTAGTACCAGTTATTCCTATTAAAGTTACAGATTCTGGTAATAATCTATAAGCCATTTCTGCTTCATTAATAACTTCTATATTTAATTCTCTAGCTTTCAAGACATACTTATGATCAATAGGTATACCCGGATTTTTAATCAAATAATCAAAAGAATCATCTAGTAAATCATCAGGATGACTTCCAAATATTAAAGTTACTCCTAATTCTTTTAATTCTTCTACTTGTTCTTTTTTTTGCTTCTCTTCACTTCCACCATCATTTAAAATAACAGTATTTCCGTGTTTAATTAAATATTTAGCTGCTTCATAACCACTTCTTGCCATACCAAGAACTAGTATCTTTTTATTTTCAAACATATCTGCTCCCTCCACTAACATTATACTAAATTTTACAAATCTTTAAACCCCCTTTCATTGAAAATTATAAAAATCACTGTTATAATATAAGAGATTAAAGGAGGAATTCCATGAAAATAATTACTCTAGAAGAACATCAATTTAATAAGTATGCTGAAAATCACAAATACCGCAGTTATTATCAATCTAGTGCTTATGGTAAAATTATGAAAAAATTCGGCTATGATATTCACTATCTTGGTGTTATTGATGATAATGAAAATATTATTGGAGCTTCTTTATTACTATATAAAGAGGTATTCATGAATTATAAAATAGCATATGCTCCTAGAGGATTATTATTTGACTATAGTAATGGAGCTCTCCTAAAAGAATTTACCGAAAGATTAAAAAAGTTATTATCAAAACAAGGATTCATGTTACTTAAAATTGACCCAGTAATACCAGTATCTCTTCATAATGCAACTGGTAAAATTTTAAATATTAATCCCGAATCTAACATAATTGTAGAAAATTTAAAAGCCAGTCACTGGGAATACCATGGTCCCACACTCTTCTTTGAAACAGAAAAGCCAAGATTTGAAGCAGTTATCTCACTTGATAAAGATATTAATACTATCTATAATAGTTTTGAAAAAAGAGTTCGTTACAAGATTAAAAAGGCTATTAGAAGTGGTGTAGAAATCATTAAAGGTGGTGAACAAAATATTCCTTTATTTTATGAATTTGTTAAGAAAAAATACGCAAGACCAATAGAATATTATCAAGAGTTTTATAAACAGTTTGAAGGTAATGTTGATTTATACTTTGCTAAGTTAAATACTGAAACTTTCGTTATTAACAGTAAAAAACTATATGAAAAAGAAATGGAAATAAATGATAATCTAGCTTATAAAATTCAACAAGCAAAAAATGCCAATACTAGAAAAAAATTAATTAATGAAAAAATAGAATCTGATAAATTAATAAATACTTACAAGAAAAACTTAGTATGGGCTACTAATCTATTAAAAGAAAATCCAAATGGTATTTTAATCTCTTCATCATTTGTTTTAAGGTATGACCATGCCGCTTTTCTAATAATTGAAGGCCTAAACTCTAAATTTAAATCATTAAATCCAAGTTATCTTATGAAATGGGAATTGATTTCTAAATACAAAAATATGAACTTAAAGTATATAAACTTCAATGCTGTAAGTGGAGATTTTGAGCATATAACTGAATACTCCGGTCTTAATGAAATGAAGCTAGGTTTTAATCCAGTCATTAGCGAATATGTGGGAGAGTTTGATTTTATTATAAATCAGTTACCATATAATCTATATAGAAATTTAAACAAGGATAAGAAAAAGGCAAATTAATTATTATTAAAAGAACCAATAAAATCTAATATTGGTTCTCTTTTTTATTAATTAGTTATATCTTTACTATCTTCCTCATTAAAACATATACTATCAAGAATCTTTTTACTTACTTTCTCCCATTCACTTTTCTGATTAATAGTAGTATAAAATTCTACTGTTACTAACTTATCTTCTAAAGTAAAATAACGTATATCATAATACTTAGCCGCTTCATCAGTACTAGTAGCAGTTAATTTTACAAAATTCTTATCATACTTTTGATAATTTTCCATTTTAACATCAGTAAATCCTGTTAATCCTTCTTTAATAGAACTAACATAATTATTAAGCATATCATCAGTCATTGCTTCTTTACCTCTAGTAACTGATACATGCGTTAAATCATCTTTACTTTCAAACACTAACTCTGGTCTTTCACTAGTACCATATTTTTGATTTAAAGCATCACCAGTAACTGATACAAAACTATCAGGTATCTTTAAAAAGAAAGCTTTATCTACTCTGTATAACTTTAAATTAATAACTTCTCCATTAACTTTTAATTCTTCTTTTTCCACTTTCTTTTCTGTTTTTTCTTTAACAGATATTCTTGAGGTCAAATAAGCTCCTACTAAAATTAATATAACACCAATTAATACTAATAATATTTCCTTTTTATGTTTCATCTTAACACATCCTTAGTATATTAAATATATCACATTTAACAAACAAAAAAAACTGTAAAATCGTAATTTGATCTTACAGTTTTATTTATAATGTTATTATCCTTCGATTTCAGAAACAACACCAGCACCAACAGTACGTCCACCTTCACGGATAGAGAACTTAGTACCTTTTTCAATAGCGATTGGGTGAATTAACTCAACATCCATTGAAACATTGTCTCCTGGCATAACCATTTCAACACCTTCAGGTAATGTAATAACACCAGTTACGTCTGTAGTTCTGAAATAGAATTGAGGACGATAATTTGAGAAGAATGGTGTATGACGTCCACCTTCTTCTTTGCTTAGTACATATACTTCAGCTTTGAATTGGTGATGTGGATGAACACTTCCTGGTTTAGCAAGAACTTGTCCACGTTCTACTTGTTCACGAGAAATACCACGTAATAATACACCAGCATTATCTCCAGCTTCTGCAAAGTCTAATTGCTTACGGAACATTTCAATTCCTGTAACAACAGTCTTTTGAGTTGGTTTAATACCAACGATTTCTACTTCATCATTAAGTTTTAATTGTCCACGTTCAACACGTCCAGTAACAACTGTACCACGACCAGTGATTGTGAATACATCTTCAATACTCATTAAGAATGGTTTGTCGTTATCACGCTCTGGAGTAGGAATCCAAGTATCAACAGCATCCATTAATTCATAGATAGCATCAACATACTTTTGTTCTCCTTCAAGAGCTTTAAGAGCAGAACCCTTAATGATTGGAGTTTCATCTCCTTCGTAACCATATTCATTTAATAAGTCACGAACTTCCATTTCTACTAAGTCAATTAACTCAGGGTCATCAACCATATCACATTTGTTTAAGAATACAACCATACGAGGTACTCCAACTTGACGTGATAATAAGATATGCTCACGAGTTTGAGCCATAGCACCATCAGTAGCAGCAATAACTAAGATTGCTCCATCCATTTGAGCAGCACCAGTAATCATGTTTTTAACATAATCAGCATGTCCTGGGCAGTCAACGTGTGCATAATGACGTTTTTCTGTTTGATATTCAACGTGTGCAGTATTAATTGTAATACCACGTTCTCTTTCTTCTGGAGCTTTATCAATGTTTGCATAATCAGTGAAATCAGCCCATTCAGGGTTCTTATCATGTAAACATTTAGTAATAGCTGCAGTTAAAGTAGTTTTACCATGATCTACGTGTCCAATTGTACCAATGTTAACATGTGGTTTTGAACGATCAAATTTTTGTTTTGCCATAATTAAATTTCCTCCTTTTTCATGTTCAATATTTATTTTATCTAACAATTAGCAATTTTGCAACTGTTTAGAACTATTTTTTAAGAGTTTAAATTAATTTCCACTCTTTTTAATGATTTCTTCTGCAATGTTTCTTGGAACTTCTTCATAATGATCAAATGTCATAACAAAGTTTCCTCTACCTTGGGTATTACTACGTAAGTTAGTAGCATAACCAAACATTTCAGAAAGTGGTACCATAGCAGATAATTTTACTGCATTTCCAGTACTCTCTTGTCCAAGTGGTCTACCACGACGACTTGTTAAGTCTCCCATAACATTACCAAAATATTCATCTGGTGTAGTTACATCAACCTTCATAATTGGCTCTAATAAAACAGCATTACATTTATTTTTAGCTTCTTTTAAAGCCATACTTGCAGCTATTTTGAAAGCCATTTCGTTAGAATCTACATCATGGTAAGAACCATCAAATAATGTAGCTTTAACATCAATCATAGGATATCCTGCTAAAATACCAGTTTGCATAGCTTCTTGTAAACCTTTATCTACTACTGGAATATATTCACGAGGAACAACTCCACCAACGATTTGGTCAACAAATTCATATCCTTTATCTGGATTAGGCTCAAACTTAACCCAAACATGTCCGTATTGTCCACGTCCACCAGATTGTTTAATATATTTACCTTCACAATCAGCAGCTTGCTTAATTGTTTCACGATAAGCAACTTGTGGAGCACCAACATTAGCTTCAACGTGGAATTCACGTTTCATACGATCAACTAATACATCTAAGTGTAATTCACCCATACCAGCGATAACAGTTTGTCCTGTTTCATGATCTGTATGAACTTTAAATGTTGGATCTTCTTCAGCTAATTTTTGTAAAGCTAAAGCCATTTTATCTTGATCAGCTTTACTCTTAGGTTCAACAGCTAATTGAATAACTGGTTCAGGGTATTCTAATGGTTCAAGAATAATTGGTTTCTTTTCATCACATAAAGTATCACCAGTTGTTGTATTCTTAAGTCCTACAGCAGCAGCAATATCTCCTGTGTATACATCTGTAATTTCTTTACGAGTATTAGCATGCATTTGTAAAATACGACCAATTCTTTCTTTACTATCTTTTGTAGAGTTTAAAACATAACTACCACTTGATAGATGTCCTGAATAAACACGGAAGAATGTCAAACGTCCAACAAATGGATCTGTCATAACTTTAAATGCTAAAGCACTGAAAGGTTCAGAATCACTTGGATGACGAGTTTCTTCTTCTCCTTTTAAATTATGTCCCTTAATTGAAGCAATATCTAATGGACTTGGTAAATAATCAATAACAGCATCCATTAATGGTTTAATACCTTTATTACCTAAAGCATCTCCACACATAACTGGGAAGAACTTAGTAGCAAGGCATCCTTTACGAATAGCTCTTTTAATCATTTCTTCAGTAACTTCTCCACCTTCAAGGTAAGTTTCCATCATTTCATCATCAAATTCAGCTACTGCATCAATAAGTTCAGCATGTTTTTCTTCTACTAAATCTTTTAAATCTGCTGGAATTTCAATTTCCTTAGCATTTTCTTCTGGTTTACCATCAAATTCAATTGCTTTTTTAGTAACTAAATCGATAACTCCTCTAAAATCATCTTCTGCACCAATAGGCCATTCGATTGGTTTAGCATTAACTCCTAGACGGTCTTTAATAGATTTAAGACTGTAACTAAAGTCTGCTCCCATCTTACCCATTTTATTAGCAAAAATAATTCTAGGTACCATAAATTCATCAGCTTGACGCCAAACTGTTTCCATTTGAGGCTCAACACCTGCTTGGGCATCTAGTAAAGCTACTGATCCATCAAGTACTCTTAAACTACGACTAACTTCAATAGTGAAGTCTACGTGTCCTGGAGTATCGATGATATTGTAACGATATCCTTTCCAATGAACTGTTGTAGCAGCAGAAGTGATAGTAATACCACGTTCTTTTTCTTGCTCCATCCAGTCCATTTGGCTAGCTCCATCGTGAGTTTCTCCAATTTTATGGATATTTCCACCATGGAATAATATACGTTCTGTAGTAGTTGTTTTTCCGGCATCAATATGTGCCATAATTCCAAAATTTCTTGTCTTTTCTAAAGACGTATCTCTTGCCATATATTATCCTTTCTACCAACGATAATGTGCATAAGCTTTGTTTGCTTCTGCCATTCTGTGAGTATCTTCTTTTTTCTTAACAGCTGCTCCTGTTCCATTTGCAGCATCTATAATTTCACTTGCTAAATTATCGGCCATACCACGTCCTCCACGAAGACGAGAATATTTAACTAACCAGCGAAGTGCTAAAGCTTCAGCACGACGAGGTGTTACTTCTTGAGGTACTTGATAGTTAGCTCCTCCAACACGACGTGATTTAACTTCTAAAGCTGGTCTGATATTATCCATTGCTTCATTGAAAACTTCAAGTGGATCACGACCAGTTTTTTCTTTAACCATATCAAATGCTTCGTAAAGAATTGTTTGTGCAGTTCCTTTTTTACCATCTAACATAATAGTATTTGTTAATTTAGCTACTGTCTTAGATTTATATATAGGATCTGGTAAAACATCTCTTTTTACAGCACGTCTTTTACGCATATAGATTTCCTCCTTCCAATACTAATTATTAATTCTACTTAGGACGTTTAGCACCATACTTGCTACGACCTTGTTTTCTATCTTTTACTCCAGCAGTATCTAATGTACCACGAACGATATGATAACGAACTCCGATTAAGTCCTTAACACGTCCGCCACGTACTAATACAACACTGTGCTCTTGTAAGTTATGTCCAATTCCTGGAATATAAGTATCTACTTCTTTTCCATTTGATAAACGAACACGAGCATACTTTCTTAAAGCTGAGTTTGGCTTCTTAGGTGTCTTAGTTCCTACACGAGTACATACTCCACGTTTTTGTGGTGATGGATTACTAGTTGATTTTCTACGAATTGTATTAACACCAACACCTAATACTGGAGCTTTACTCTTACGAACTTTATTTCCTCTTCCTTTACGTACCAATTGTTGAACTGTAGGCATATAAAACTTATCTCCTTTCTTTACACATATCCGGGTGTATCATTTTAACTTATAAATAAAATTTTGTCTCTCAACAAAATTAAATTTAATCAGCGATTATAATATAACATTCCTTTACAAGTTTGTCAAACATATTTCTTATATTATTAATCATTTTTTAAAGAGATTAATAAATAATAAGAAAAAAATGCCTAATAAATAAGCATTTATTCATTTTTGATAGTAATATCGGTTATATTTTTAATTTCCTCTAAAGCTTTAATATGATAATCATTAAATTCATTAATATTCTTACTAATTAAATTTTCATAATCTTTAATAGTGTCATTATATTTTTCTAATAGCAACTTAATTTCATTTAAATCTTTCTTATATATAAAATTATTAGGAATAATAAACTCTTTGCTAGCTTCTAAAGACTTAGTAAGATATGTATCAATTGATGTAAAAGAAGATAATATATTCTTTTGTAAGTAATCAGTGTCTATTCTAATATTCTTTCTCATTCTATCCAGTTTTTTGATACTATTTTATCTATTTCTTTTGCGTTATTGTCTAAAAATATAGCATATTCTTTTAAAACAGTGCCTACTTCATCATAAACTTTACAACTAGAAATAAGATCTTTTTTAAAATTTTCAGCATCAATACCTTTCCAAAAATCATCTTTAGTAGTGATTTTCTTAATTTGATTAATATACTGATTATATCTATTAGCTAAAATAAACAAGACTTTACTATCTTCAATCATTTTATCTATATCAGTTTGAATCAAGCTCATAATTATCTTCCTATCTATTCATCAATTTAATCTGTTTATCAACTTCAAGTAATAACACTTTATTTATACGTTTATTAAGAACAGATAAATCATTTTCTAGCCTCAATAATCCTCTTTTTGTATTACCATCTATTTTATAACCATTATCTAGTTTCTTCTTTATACTATCAATTTCTTCTAAACTTTTTCTAATTGATTCACTAATAAAACATAATTTTTCGTTTAAAATAGTATAATTTTTCTTTAAGTTATAATTTTCATACATAATAATTACTTAGCAATTGTACTAAAACTTGTCTTACCTGAAACCTTATCAGAAGAAGTATATTTGTTTTTCATACCATTTAAAGCTGTCTCAAACTCTGTTAATTTATTAATTAACTTTTTAGCATTATTATTAGTTCTTTGTACCATAGCATTATACTCAGTTCTAGCAGCAGTACCTTTAATAGCACGATTTAACACACCTTCATCAATACGCGAAACATCGTTTACTTTTTTGATTAATATCTTTCTATAAGTTTCAATTGCATTTTTCATATTATTAATTCCTGAAACATCAATTCCCCTTACATTAATTGCCATATTATCACCCTCCTTACTTATTTAATTTTTGTGGTACCTTTTTTATAATTACTTTGTTGGAAAGAAGAAAATTCACTTTTGTATTTTTCTAATCCGTTCTTAATAGAAGTATTAATATAACCTATTGCATCATTAAGATCTTTAGCAGCTTGATTTAAATCAGCTATGTAGTTATTACAATCTTCACCACTCCAATATTGTCTAATAGATGTGACTAATGTTTTATATTCTTTACTATTAACTGAACATACTTGAGTAGCCTCTAATACCTCTTTTAATACTTGCTTTTCCAAATCATTAATTCCTGATGTAGATACACCAACATCAGCTTTTTTCATAGTTAATGCCATTATTTCACCTCCTTATCAATAATTATTCATAGATGAGTCAAAGTAAAAGTCATCATATTTCTTTACTACTTCCATAAGAGTTTCACTGTAATCAAGGAAACTTTTCAATACTACAGCAAGATTTGCGTCAAAGTTTTTAAACTTACTTCTATATGCCTCTGCTACATCACCTTGATAATATCTAACAGTAGCATCTACAGTTTTTTTATATTCTAAAAATATGTCTTTAATATCATCATGATATCTCAAAAAACTTTTACTAAGAGTTAACATTTCTTCCCTATTAATTCCTGAAACATCTTCCATTTCTATACCTCTCTCACCTGCTAGTAAAAGTTACCTTCTACTATATTAAGTATGGCACAACCCACTTTATTTCACAACATAAATCAAATAATTTGACACTTTTTAACGTTAATAAACTATAACTAATTGTAATATTTATGATATTAGTATTAATCTAGTTCCATTTCTAATGTTGGTATTGAATAATAATGTATCAAAGCTATACCGTTCACAAGTATCTTTATTATATAAAGAATTGGTAGAAGATAGTTCAAAATCTCCATTAGTTAATTCATATATTGCCTTATTAAGTAGTATTATTATATTACCTATTTTCTTATTTATTGGTAAATAAACTGAGTACTCTTCATCTATCTCAGGAACTATTAAATCTACTAAGACTTTATTCTTCATTATTCATCACCTTCTATTGTTTTGATAATTTCAAATTTACCATTAGAAACAATGTAGCCTGCATCTGTTGAATATTCTTGAATATTTACATTACTTATAGAATCAACTTGAAAAGCTATCTGATTTTCAAATCCCTCACCTATCCATATTCCTTTAGATAAGGAAACTCTATTTTGATACCAGTCTTCAACCATTAAATTACGATATTTTTGATATTCTTCTATTATAATAAAACTAGTAGTAGTAAATTTATCTACATTATTTAAAATATCTGATAAATCTTTTTTTATACTATCATTTATATTAGAGTCATTAAATAGTTTAGATATACCAGCTATTATTATTACTCTATCTTCTTCTGGTTGCTCTTCTTTATTTAATATTTGTTTTATAGTAGTAACAAATTCAGTTCCATCTGTAGTTGATGTAATTTCACTAGGAACTGAGACTGTATATAACAAATCAAGCATTAATACTATTGTTTTTGGTAAACTAACAAGTTCTTTATATAATTCAGTTAAAAAACCTGTATTTATTAATAAATCATTTCCTATTATTGGTGTAATTTTATTCTCTTTAAAGTTAAAAGTAGAAATACTAGCATCATCAAAATTAACTCCTATTGGTAAATTAGTTAAGTTATCTATATATTTGGTCATAGTTTCAGCATTTACTTTGCTAGGAATAGTAGGAATTTGTCTAGCTTTAATAGTATAATAGGATGCTAATTTAGCAGCTGTTTCTTTAACAGTATCATTAATCATATCAAATAAATTTATATAAGCTGTTTGATACTCTACTACTTTCTCTCTAAAATTAGTTAATCCTCTACCAAAGACTTTTTTAGGAACAAGATTTAATGGAGCATTTAAAACATATCTAAATTCAAAATCATCATTAAATCTTAAAGCATAAATTGTCATAAAATTTTGTGATACTCTAGTAGCTAAAGCATTAGTAGCAGAAGCTGTAACAGCAAAAATTATTCCATATTTACTACCTTCTCTAAATAACCTATTAAATCCATCTTCTAGATTATTAAAACTTTCAAAGAAGGATTCATAACCATTAAGAATAACAAATATCAATGGAAGTTTATTTGCATTCCTACTATTATAAGTGATAAAACTACCACCATAATTTGATAAAATATTTCTTCTTTTATTTAGTTCCCGCTCAAGCATTTGTAATAAATTTTCTATTTTTTCATTATCATAACTAGAAGCATAATCACCAACTTGAGGCATTCTACTAAACACTTTTAATACTTCAGCACCAAAGTCCATTATGTAAATGTTTATCTCTTCTGGTGAATGGTAGATACATAATGAATAAAGAATTGTAGATAATTGATTTTCTTTACCACTACCAGTCGTACCATATATCAAGATATTTCCACTATCAGCAACATCTAATGTTAAAATACCTTGTAATTGATTTTCTGGATCATCATATTCCCCTACTATAGCTTGATAATTATAACTAGATGGTTTAAAGTTGTACTTATTAACAATATTGCCTAAATATATTTCATTAGGAATAGAAGGTAACCATAATTGATTAGTTTGAATATTCTCTTTTTGAGCAATATTTATTAGGTATTTAACTATATTAGTTAATTGTTCACCATAATCTTTTTGTTCATCTTTCTTTACTGTATTATTAACACTCTTAATAATTGTTCCATTATTACTAATAAAGTTTATAGAGTCATCTATTTTTTTCTCAACAATATCAGACGGAATATATTTAGCACCACTCCAAGCTGATTGACCAATCTCAAATATTTCATCATATCCAACTTGTAAGTAGAATCTTCCTATTTCTTTTAAAGTAGCAGCTTCTGGTCTTCTTAACATTTCTTGACTATCTGCTTCTGACTGAACTTTTAAACATACTTTAAATCTAGCATTTGACCAAATCTGATCATCTACTACTCCACTAGGTTTTTGAGTTGCAAGTATTAAATGAACTCCAAGTGAACGTCCAATACGAGCAGTTGATACTAGTTCATCCATAAAGTCCGGTTGTTGACTTTTAAGTTCAGCAAACTCATCAGATACAATAAATAAATGAGCTATAGGTTCTTTTACCTGTCCTTCACGATAATATTTCTGATACTTATAAATATCTATCGTACTTTCCCCTAACATATCTCTAGCTTCATTAAATACTCTTTGTCTTCTTTTAAGTTCACTTCTAATTGATACTAAAGTTCTATTCATTTCTGATGTATCAAGGTTTGTTATTGTTCCAATTATATGTGGTACTCTACTTTTCTTCTCTCTATTTTCAAAAGCTCCAGCAAGACCACCACCTTTATAATCGATTAAAACAAATTGAACTTCTAATGGGCTATAATTTATACACATTGATAGGATATAGGTAATAATAAATTCACTTTTACCACTTCCAGTTGATCCAGCTATTAATCCATGTGGACCATGTTCTTTTTCATGTAAGTTAAGTTCAAACAAATTACCATTAGGATGAACTCCTACGGGTGCAGTTAAAGAAATAGTCGGATCATTTTCTTGCCACTTAGTAGTAATATTTAATTGTTCTATTTTACCAACTTTATACATTTCTAAGAACTCTAAAGTTTGAGGTAAATTGGACGTACCATCTGACAAATCAACAGGAATATTTGATACTGCATTTATATAAGGCAAAAGATTATTTCCTAAAAAGAATTCTGGTGAGAAAACAGATAAACTGTTACTACTTACATCTTTGCTAAATAATCCTGCCTCTGTATCAGAAATATTGCTAAAATAATTACATTTACTAGGTAAATTTCTTATTGCATTTTCAAAAATTAGGATAGAAAAGCCATAATTAGAATTAGATTTAAATAATTTTTCTATTATCTCTAAATTTCGATACTTAATAATATTATCAGTTATAATTAAATAATAACTAGAAAACATTTGATAAAGGTCTTTTTTATTTTCTATTTTATCAATTTCAGAATTACTAGGAGTATCTTTAACAAAATTAAATCTTTCTTGATATTTAGCTTCTAAATGATAAGATACTGTCTTTGCCTCTTCATCAGTATAAGCAAACATTCTAATTTTTCCTTGATTATCAAGAGAGTGAGCTAAATATTTAAATTGATTCCATATATCATTATTTTTTTCACTTACAAGAAAAACTAGTTTCAAATCAATACTACTATAGTAAGTCATTAATTGTAAAAGTATCGCCTCAATATAACTCTTTTTCTTAGTAGTATTTAGAATAATAGGAAAGATTGGATAATCTATCAAAGAAACTGTTATTGGAACCTCTGTCATAGATAAGTCAGAATCCATTAGTTCACTAGCTTTATCTTTCAAATTATCATCATCTATAGAAAACTGTTTTTTAGGAGCATCTATAACAATATCAGCTTTTCTCCTACCAATACCAAGTCTTATAGTTAAAAAATCTTTATCACTTATTTCTCTACTCCACAAACTAGCATTTCTAGTTTCAAACAATCTTTGACATTCACTAGCATTTAAGTATAATTCTTTTAAAATATTTTTCTGATGATTAATAGTGGTGTCTATTAACTCTTTTTTTTCTTGTAAATACTGACTATATTTTTTTTGTCTTTTTGCTTCTCTTTTTTTATTTATACTTTTCTCATAATAATGAGTTAGTATTGGAAATAATAAACTACCTATCAATAAAGAAAAACCTATTACAAAATTCATTGCTTCATCATTCCAAGTACTCTTACCTTGGACAATACTAACATAAGAAAAGATACAAGTAGCTAATGACGAGATAGAGAAAACAGCAGATGCTCCTATACTTAAAAATAGTGGTAATTGCATATCTCTTTCTTTAAGTGGTGGATTTTCAATTTCAATAACAACTTTTTCAATAACTGGTTTTAAATTTGGAGTATGAAAAAAGTATTCATTTTCTTTATATAGATTACTCTTTTTTTCTTTAGCAGTAATTTTAGTATACATACTATTATCTTCTTTAGGTAGGTTTGTTTCAGCAAGACCATTTATAGTAATTAAATCTTTAATAATATTAATACGAACAGAATTATTTAACCAGATAATCTTTAATCCTAAAATAAATATTTCATCACCGAATGTTAAATTACAACTGACTATTTTTCTCTTATTAACATAAATTGGTATATTACTACTTTTTACTAATAATTTCCACATACCATTTTCTTTAGTTATTATGACATGTTCTTCATCTAATATCGGAAAAACTATATTATTAGTAGAAAGAGAACCTATTTTTAATTCATTTATATTTGTTAATATATAGTCTTTTTTTAAGTTAACAGATGATGGTACTGAGACTAAAACAACATTTTGATCAGTATCTGTAAAGAAAAGCTTCACTATTTTATAGTTTGTTAATTGACATGAGTCTACTGTTTTGCCATTATCAACAATTGTAATACTATCATTACTTTGAATATTCCAAATACCATTAACTGATTGAACACTAATACTTTTTTCTTCATTATCAAAATGATAATTTATCAAATATGAATCTTCTACTTTTTGAGGTAATTTATAAGAATTGACTTTATAATCATCTAAAATAAATATCTTCACTTTTTTCACCAACTTATCTTTTTATCTATACTGAAAGTATACCATACTTTAATTTCTTTTCCTATTATTTGTTGAAAAATAAGTATTTATATCTTATAATTTAATTAGAATAAGGAGGATATGTATGGTACTTACAGAAAAGGAAAAAGAAAGAATTAATAGATACTTTAATGCAGCTAATTATTTATCAGTAGGACAACTTTATTTAAAAGATAATCCCCTATTAAAAAGGCCACTCGAAAAAAAGGATTTAAAAAAGAAAGTAGTTGGTCACTGGGGTACTGTTCCTACCCAAAATTTTATTTATACCCATTTAAATAGAGTTATAAAGAAATATGATCTTAATATGATTTATATCTCAGGTCCAGGGCACGGTGGTAATGCTATTGTTTCTAATGTTTACTTAGAAGGAACATATCACGAAGTATATCCAAATATATCAGAAAATGAAGAAGGATTAAAAAAATTATTTAAACAGTTTAGTTTCCCAGGAGGAATTTCATCACATGTAGCTCCAGAAACACCAGGTTCCATAAATGAAGGTGGTGAGTTAGGCTATAGTCTTGCTCATGCCTATGGTGCTGTTCTTGATAATCCTGATTTAATAGCAGCAGTAGTAGTAGGAGATGGCGAAGCGGAAACTGGTCCTCTTGCTACTTCATGGCACTGTAATAAACTAATTAATAAAGAAACTGATGGAGTTGTGTTACCTATTCTAAATTTAAATGGTTATAAAATAGCAAATCCAACTATTCTTGATAGAATACCTAAAAAAGAATTACTTAATCTTTTTGATGGATATGGTTATGATCCAATTTATCTAGAAGGAAAAGACCCTATGACTCTTCACGAGAAAATGGCAGAAGCACTAGATGAAGTAGTTAAGAAAATAAAGCAAATTAAAAGTGATAAAACACTTAATACTCCTAAATGGCCAATGATTATTTTAAAAACGCCTAAAGGATGGACTGGTCCAAAGATGTTCCAAGGAGCTCAAATCGAAGGAACTTTTAGGGCACACCAAGTACCAGTACCAATAGACCAAGATCATATGGAACACGTTGATATACTAGAAAACTGGTTAAAAAGTTATCATCCTGAACAAATCTTTAATGATGATGGTTCTATAAAAGAAGAGTTAAGAGAGCTAGCACCAAAAGGTAACAGAAGAATGGGAGCTAATCCTTATGCTAACGGTGGTCTTTTATTAAAGGAACTTTGCCTACCTGATTTTCGTAATTATAAAGTTGAAGTTAAAAATCATGGTGATATTAAAGTTCAAGACACAAAGATTTTAGGTAATTATTTAGAAGAGGTTATTAAACAAAACAAAAATTTCCGAATATTTGGACCAGATGAAGCGTTGTCAAATAGATTAAATGCTGTCTTTGATGCTACTAATCGTCAGTTCAATGGAAAAATTTTAGATAATGATGAATACTTAAGTAAACAAGGACAAGTTATAGATTCTTTTCTTTCTGAACATGTTTGTGAGGGAATGCTTGAAGGATATATTTTAACTGGAAGACATGGTATATTTGATACTTATGAGGCTTTTGTAAGAATTGTTGATTCTATGACCAGTCAACATGCTAAATGGTTAAAAGTTTGTAAACAACTTGATTGGCGAAGAAATATTTCTTCTCTTAATTACTTACTAACATCTCATATTTGGCAACAAGACCATAATGGTTATACCCATCAAGATCCAGGATTCTTAAATCATATTGTTACAAAAAAAGCTGATATAGCAAGAATATATCTTCCACCTGACGCTAACTGTCTACTTTCTACTTGTAATCATTGTATTAAGAGTAAGAATTATATAAATGTAATTGTTGCATCTAAACATCCTAGTATGCAGTGGTTAAGTATGGATGAAGCTATTAACCATTGTAGTAAAGGCATTGGTATATTTAACTGGGCTAGTAATGACTTAGGATATGAACCTGATATAGTAATGGCTTGTTGTGGAGACACTCCTACTCTAGAAACTCTAGCAGCAATTTCTATTCTTCATAAATTTTTCCCAGAAATAAAAATTCGTTGTGTAAACGTTGTTGATTTAATGAAGTTACAATCAAATTTAGAACATCCTCATGGATTAACCGATCAAGATTACGATATGTTATTTACTAAAAACAAACCTATCATTTTTGCTTTCCACGGATATCCTTCTTTAATTCATCAATTAACTTATAAACGTGAAAATGATAATATACATGTCCATGGTTATATTGAAGAAGGTACTATTACTACTCCATTTGATATGAGAGTTCAAAACAAAATTGATAGATATCATCTAGTAATGGATGCTTTAAAATATTTACCTAAACTAGGAAGTAGAGCTACTCCTCTTTATGAATGGTGCAAAGATAAACTTGTTAAGCATAACAATTATATAAGAGAATATGGTGAAGACATGGAAGAGGTACAAAACTTCGTATGGCATGATATTGATAAAGATATTGAAGTATTGTGGTAATATTTATATACAAAACAAAATCAAGGTTTAGATTTAACTATTCCTTGATTTTTATTTTAGTCATGAAAACAACTACCACCAATAAATTCTCTTAAAATAGAATCATCTGGTATCGCTTCACTTGGTATTGGTAATATTAATCTAAAGAGATTCAATAATCTTTTCGCTTCATCATAATAAATAGAGTCTTCATCTACTGAATAAAGTAGTGGTTCTACATAAGTCTTTAATACTCCTAATTCATAGATTAAAGCTGTATTGATAGTCGAATCTGCTTCGTCTTGATAAGGGAATATGTATTTTTCTTCACCACTTCTAACATTGGGCCAAATAGCTATCGTATCAACAACATCATATCCCCTAGTTCTACTATCCCTAATAATTCTTCTTAAAAGGCGATTATCTGTTGTTGAAAAACGATTATGAGAATCTATATTAAGTTCTGTTAAAGCTGATAAATATATTTTATATTTATTCTTGGCTGGTATTTTATCTAAAACTTTAGGATTAAGTGCATGAATGCCTTCTATTAATAAAATATCATTTTTCTCTAGTTTCATTTCTCTCACAAATTCTTTACTGCCTTCAATAAAACTATAAATGGGGGTTTTTACTATTTCACCCTGTAGCAAGGAAGACACTTGCTCAGTAAGCAATTTATGATCAACTGCTTCAAAACACTCGTAGTCTTTTTCCCCTTTTTCATTAAGTGGTGTTTCATCACGCTCTACAAAATAATCATCCATACTTATCATCTTAGGATTTAAACCAAAACTTCTTAGGAACATACATAACTTCCTTGTAGTTGTTGTTTTGCCACTAGAAGAAGGTCCTGCTAAAAGAACAATTTTCTTATCTTTTTTATTTGCTACTATAGTTTTTGCCACTTCCAATAGTCTATTACTTTGTAGAGTTTCATCTATTCTTATTAAATCTTCCACTTGTCCTTTTGAAACAATACTATTTAATTCAGAAAGATTAGAAACATGCATAAGCTTAGCCCAATCATGACACTCTTTAAATACTTTAAACATATTAGGATGATGTTTATATTCTGTTATAGTATTCTTAGAATAAACTGTTGGGAATTGTAAAATAAAGCCATTATCATTTAAATAAGTTAACTTGAAATCTCTTAATAATCCCGTTGATGTTGGCATATAATGATAAAAATAATTATAATAACTACCTAATCTATACAAGGTAATATAAGTATTAGTATTATACTTCATAATATTAGCTTTAGCATTATCTTTAATAGCTTCAAAATACTTAATTGCACTTATTCTTTCAACACTAACTTTAGTTATATCAAGATTTTGTTCTACTAAATATAACATCTTTTTAGCTATAGACTTAACTAAAGTATCACTAATTGGAAAAGTCGTTTCTATATAAATACCTTTATCTAATGAATGTTGAACAATTATATCTGCTTTTTCCCCATAAAGTTCCTTAACTGCTACCAATAGAAGAAAAGTAAGTCCTGCAATATGTGTTCTATTTCCTACTCTTGAATTTAAATCAAAGAATTCTATCTCACAAGTATCATTAATACTATAACTAAGTTCTCTATATGTATTATTAACTCTAGCAATAATAATAGGAAAACGATACTTATTACTGTAATTTTTACTAAGTTGTAATAATGTTGTTCCAATAGGAACCTTCTCTTCTTTTCCATTAACTTTAACTTTTATTTCTTCTATCATAAGTTCACCCTCTTATTCTTTATTATTCAATAATTATATATGATTTTCTAACAATATATATCATTCATTTCACTAGAAAGTTTTTCTCTTAATTCAGGATATAAATCATAAAACCTATCTATATTAAATCCATTTCTTTGCCATCTAATAATTTTAGGTATCAAATCACTATTATCAAGAGGAACCTCATTCGGTCTAGATGGATATAAGTAAAGTTTGATTAACCCTTTTTCATTTAAGTTTACAAGCTCATCATAAACATTATCTATATATTCACAAGAAATAACCTTCTCCTCTTTATTGCTAACAACCTCTGCTGTCCAACCAGTTAACCCTGATTTAAAGTTTGAAGAGTCTAGTTTATATATATAGCCTGAACAATTAAATATTTTTTTAAACATTCCTTTTTTTCTCTCAACCAATTCTACCGGACGATTAACTCCATCTCCTGATAATGAATAATATAAATCACTATGTAGTGGTGATAAAAATATAGTAGCAATTGCTTTTGAAGGGGTGGCATACACCCACCTTTTCATATGTGTACTCACATTTGGCTTTATAACATCTAAGTCTTTTAAACTTGTACCATGATAAACAAATCTCATACAGTCTCCTTTTTTATTAGAATTTTTTCAAAACTAGGATTCAAATTTTTAGTATTGTTTGATTTTATTAATTCAATGATAAAATTTTTTATTCCTTTTAAAATACCTTTTTGTATAAAACAAGAAACGTTGTTATGATTAATTTCCCCTAAAATTGCATTAGCATTACAACCACCATAACAATTTTCATAATAATCACAACTATTAATACATTCTTGCCTTCTAGAAATACTTTTTTGAATTAAACTAACAAAGTTACTATTTTGAAAAACCTCATCTATATCCTTCATTTCTTTTATGTCACCTAAATCATATTCCCTTAGGCATAATCTATCACAAGGATATACATGACCATTACTATCAAAACAAATCCACTTTCCCAAGCATGAATTAAAAGTACAAACTCCTGTGTGATTATTTACAATAAGATTAACTAAATCTAGGCATGTAGAAACATTAATATCACACTCAGTATCTAAAGCCCAATATTTAAAAAATGTAACAAAGTTTTCAATGTATTGCTCTGGATTTAACGTACAAAAATTGCTATTCTTTGCCGCACCATCACTAAACATAGGATTTATTTTCATTCCTAATTTTAAGCTTTTAAAATACTCATATTCTTCAACCAAATTATCAATGTTATACTGATTAACAACTAAAACCGCCCCTGGAAACATTTCATTTGATTGAAGTAATTCTATATTAGATAATATTTTCTTTGTATTAGCTCTAGTCTTATCATTATTTAATCCATCAAAAGACAAACCAATACTTGTGTTATTTTTCTTAAAAAAGTCTATATTTTCTTGATTTAACAATGTTCCATTTGTTTGCAAAGAATATATAATTTTTGAGTCAATATTTTTGCAAAAGCTATATATCTCATCATAGTATTCTAAGGGAACCATTAATGGCTCTCCACCATGCCACACAAGATTGATATAATTATATTTTTTAGATAAAAGTTCAATATACTTTTTTAAAGATGACATATCTAATATTGAATTGTCATATCCATACTTTTCAGCAAAACAATACCTACATCTCATATTACATTGATGAGTAGGTTTAATTAAAGTATTAATTTGTAACATTTTTCACATTGGGGCACTTAACCATTATTCTCACTGGAGTATTATCATGTTGATTGCAATGATAGTCTGGATGTCCACCACTATCATCATGCCAACAATTATTATCATTTGAATTACTAAAATAACAATTTGATTGTTTTAAATAAGTATTATATAATTCTTCAACTACTTTTTTCATTTTTTTTAAAGTTTCAATATCTTTTTGCATAACTAACCTCCGTATGATTACATTATAACATTTATATTCAAAGATGTAAATTATATGCAAAATATGATGAACTATTTTAAGTATATTTAACTATTTATATGGATATAGTAATTTTAGAAAGATAAAGGTGATAAAATGAGCTTAATTCCTATGATAGTTGATAAAGAAATTGGTGGAGAAAGAAGCTACGATATATTTTCAAGACTATTAAAAAATAGAATTATTCTTTTATCTGGTGAAATAGATGATATACTAGCAAATACTGTAGTAGCAGAACTTTTATATCTTGATTCACTAAGTCATGAAGATATTTCTATTTACATTAATTCTCCTGGTGGTAATGTTACATCTGGTTTTGCTATTTATGATACAATGAACTTTATTAAAAGTGACGTTTCTACTATTTGTCTTGGAATGGCAGCAAGTATGGCCGCTTTCTTATTATCTAGTGGAAAAGAAGGAAAAAGATATGCCTTGCCTAATAGTGAGGTTATGATTCATCAACCCCTTGGTGGTGCTAGTGGACAAGCCACAGAAATAAAAATTGCTGCTGAACATATTTTAAAGACAAAGAAAAAGCTTAATGAAATTCTTGCTAAAAATACAGGAAAATCTATTAAGCAAATAGAAAATGATACTGATAGAGATAATTATTTAACCGCTAATGATGCTAAAGACTATGGTCTTGTTGATAAAATATTAACTACTGCTCCATAAATTTAGAAGCTAGTTCCTTAATTTTTCTAAATCGATGATTTAATCCAGATTTAGAAATAGAGCGACCAGTTTCTTTTTCTATAATTTCACTCAACTCTTTTAGGGAAGCTTCTTTATATTTTTCACGGTAATAAAGAGCTTCTTTTGTCTTATCATCTAATAAATCCAAAGCATTATTTTCTTTAAGTACTTCTATTTGATTAAGTTGTTCTAAAGCACTAGCAATTATTCTATCCGTGTTTGCTTGTTCACAATTATTAAGTCTATTAGTTTGATTTTTCTTATCACGATAAATTCTAACATTCTCATAATATAAAACAGAATTTGTTGCATCAACAATTTTTAAAAAATCACTTATTTTTTCCGCTTCTTTTAGATAAAGCATATAGCTACGATCTCTATTAAGCATCTTAATATTTAAGTTATAAGAATTTAATACTTTTTGCACAAATACAGCTTCTTCTGGATAATCAATTAATATTTCCATATGATATCTTGAAGTTTTTGGATCATTAACACTACCACCATTTAAAAATACTCCTTTTAAATAAGCCTTAGTTTCTAACTTTCCATCGAAAAAATAATCAGGTGGTACTTCTTTTTGATAAGCTACTAAATCAAGTAGAAAAGAACTACCTTCTACTATTTCTAAAACATGTAAATCATTTTTAGTAAAATTGTTACTATCCTTAGTATATTCTTCATACTTGATTCCTTTAAACATATCTAATATATTTTTAAAATAATTAATTATATCACCATTTTCATTAATAAGTTGTAGTTTATCTTCATACCAGGTAGCATTATTTCTAACAAAACCTGCTAATATAGAATATTTTTCTGTTTCTGATAAGTCTTTAGAGACTATCTCTTCTTTTATCTTAGTTGTAAAAGACATACCATCACCTCATTAAGTAAGAAAATATCAGTGAGCTTAATTTTTGACTATGACGTTTCAATGTATTATCAGCTATAGTTAACAAGTCTGCTTCAATAAATTCTACATCTAATGATTTTAAAACAGCATAATCAATTTTAACTGGGTCTTTTCTTTCTTCACTTGCATATTTCTCTGCCATTTCTTGAGATATAGGAGAATTTGAAGCAATAACTACATCTAACTTATGAGTACCTAAGTATTGATTTATTAAATTAACATGATCACTAACAGTAAAATTATCAGTCTCACCTGGTTGCGTTACTATATTACAAACATACATAATAGGTGCTTTTGTCTTATCAAGAGCTTTTATTACTTTTTTTGCTAATAGGTTAGGAAATAATGAAGTATATAAACTACCCATGCTTAAAAGAATAAGATCTGCTTCATTAATAGCTTCAATCACTTCATTTAGAATATGAGGCTCCTCTTTATAAAATAGTTTTTTTATTTTTTTAGGAGACTTAGTAATCATTTCTTCTCCTTCAATTATATCTCCATCTATCGCTTCACCCATTAAAGTTATATTTTCATCTTCTGTTAAAGGAAGAATTTTACTCTTAACATCTAATAAGATGGATAACTCTTCAATAGCAGATTTTAAACTACCAGTAATATCTAGTAATGAAGTTAGTATTAAATTACCAAGAGCATGACCATCTAAATCACTGGTTGTATGAAAACGATATGCTAACATTTCTTTTATATTCTCATCACTTTCTGATAAACTAGTAATTACTTTTCTAATGTCACCAACAGCTGGAATATGGAACTCTTCACGAAGTTTTCCTGTACTTTGTCCATTATCTGCTACTGAAATAACAGCAGTAATATCAAGAGGAAAGTCTTTTAATCCTGCTAAAAGATAAGATATTCCTTTTCCACCACCAAGCACTACAACTTTTTTATTCATGAATATCCTCCCTTACTCTTAAGGCACAACGAGCTGCCTCACTCATAGCAATAACAATTTGATAGTGTGGTTTAAATACACAATCTCCTACTGCATAGATACCTTTCTGTTTAGTTTCAAAATTATCATCTACTTCTATGTAAGAGTCTTTTGATAAAATATTCATATTATTTAAAAACTCAGTATTAGGAGTTTGACCAATACAGATAAAAACAGCCTCACAATTAATTACTTCTTCACTTTTTAATTTAACCCCTTCTAAGTTATCTTCTCCAATAAAAGATAATACTTCACCAAGTCTAAAAGAAACATTTTCTAATTTTTCTGCTTTATTTACAAGAGTCTTTTTAGCTCTAAGCTTATCCCGTCTATGAAGAATAGTTACACTTTTTACTATCGGACTAAGATAAATAGCTGACTCTAAGGCACTATCTCCGCCACCTACTACCACTACATCTTTATCTTTGTATAAACTACCATCACAAACAGCACAAAAACTAAGTCCATGATTAAAATACTTATCTTCAAATAATACATTAAGCTTCTTTGATTTTCTTCCTGTTGCTATTATAACTCTTAAAGTAGAATATGTATTTTTATCAGTAACTATCTCTTTCTCTACTCCCTTATTATCTATTTTCTCAACTTTTTCAAAAATAACTGGTATTTCTAATTCTTTAACTTGATTTAAGATAGAGATAGCTAAATCACTACCAGATATCTTAGAAAACCCAGGATAATTTTCTATCTTATCATTTGCTACTATTTGTCCACCGGGCATTGATGATTCAAATATAGCACAAGATATACCACTTCTTTTCAAATATATAGCAGCAGTCATTCCTGCTACTCCACATCCTATTATACCAACTTCATACTTCATGTCTAATTCCTCCTTCTTGATATAAGTTTTCAAATTTTTTAGATTTTATATTTCTTATAAAACAGAAATATATACCACAAATTATCATCATAATAGAAACTACTTGAGCCATTTTCAAAGGACCTAACATCAAACTATCTGATCTCATCCCTTCAACAAAAAACCTAGTTACTCCATACCAAATCAAATATAGACCAGTTAAAAAGCCAATTTTAAGATATGGATAGCAACGTATTAAAAATAATATTACAAATCCTAACAAGTCTAAAATGGATTCATATAGAAAGGTAGGTTGATAATAGTTTCCATCTATATACATACCATTTATAATAAATTGTGGTATATGCATATTAATAAGTTCTTGTTTAGTAGTTATAGCACCATAAGCTTCTTGATTAAAGAAATTACCCCATCTACCAATCGCTTGTGCTAAAATTAACCCTACTACTACAATATCTAAAAACTTCAGATTAGAAACTTTATTTTTATGACAATAATATAGAATAAAAATTAGTCCTACTATTATACCACCATGAATAGCAAGTCCTCCATGCCAAATAGCAAATATTTCTAAAGGATTTTTAACGTAATAATCCCACTCAAATATTACATAGTATAGTCTTGCTCCTAATATACCGAATATTATTACATAATAAATAGTATTTATTAAGAAATCTTTATCTATATTTTGTTTTCTAGCTTCTTTAATTATTAAATATGTAGCAGAAACAATAGCTAACAAGATGAAAATTGTATAGTAATAAATCTTAATAAAACCTAAATCTAATGCTACTCTACTCATGTCTAAATCTCCTAATAAGTGGCTTTATAATTATGTCTTCCATTACAAAATTCATAACAGAAATAAGAATAGAAATAACTAGAGCTACCCAAAAATCTTTCAAATCAAAGTGACTACCAAGTATCCAATCTACTAATTTCAAAACAAATAAGTTTATGAAAGGATAAAATAATCCTAAAGTAACACCCGTTATAGGAATAGTTAAACTAACCAATATCGGTTTAACAGTTTTATTTAAAATATAGAGAATAAAAGTAGCTAGTATACTATATAGTAATGGATGAGCACTATCTATATAGAATGATTTAAATAAACTACCTACTATAATGAAGACCAAAGAATAAGATATGAAGTAGAGTAACCACTCTATAGATCTATTTAGTCTTTCTTTTCCTTTTGATAAGATAACAATTTTCATCTTTATCCTCCTATAAAATCTTTTTTAGGAATTGTCCCGTATAAGAGTTTTTCTCTTTACTAATATCTTCAGGTGTACCAGTAGCAATTATCTCACCACCTAAATCTCCACCTTCTTTTCCTAAATCAATAATATAATCAGCACATTTTATAACATCTAGGTTGTGTTCTATTACTATTACTGTATCATTATTATCTACTATTTTTTGTAAAATTGCAAGCAACCTCTTTATATCATCAGTATGAAGACCAGTAGTTGGTTCATCTAAAACAAATAGGGTTTTTCCAGTTGCTTTTTTCTGTAATTCCTTAGCAAGCTTAACTCTTTCTGCTTCCCCTCCTGATAATGTAGGAGCACTTTGTCCTAGTTTTACATAACCTAAACCAACATCTTCTAAAACTTGAAGCTTATTTTTTATTTTACTATGATTTTCAAAAAACTTTAACGCTTCATGTACTCGCATGTCTAAAACATCAGCAATATTCTTGTCTTTATATTTTATTTTTAAAGTTTCTTGATTATAACGAGTTCCATGACAAACTTCACAAGGTACGTAAACATCTGGTAAAAAGTGCATCTCAATTTTCTTTACACCATCACCACGACAAGCTTCACATCTGCCTCCTTTTACATTAAAGGAAAATCTATTTTTTTCATAACCAAGCATTTTTGCTTCTTTAGTAGTAGTAAACAAATCTCTAATATCATCAAATACACCTGTATAAGTAGCAGGATTACTTCTAGGAGTACGTCCAATTGGTGTTTGAGATATATCTACTATTTTATCTATATTCTCAAGTCCTAATATTTTATCATGTTGTCCTGGCTTATTCTTACTATGATAAACATAATTCATCGCACTCTTAACTAATATTTCATTAATTAAAGTACTCTTTCCACTACCACTTACTCCTGTTATACAAGTAAATGTGCCAAGAGGTATCTTAGTAGTAATATTCTTTAAGTTATTTTCTCTTGCTCCTTTAATTGTTATATATTTACCAGTACCTTTTCTTCTATTTTTTGGTACTTCAATACACTCTTTTCCACTTAAGTATCTACCAGTTATACTTTTATCATTTTGCATAACTTCTTGTGGAGTTCCAGCTGCTACTATTCTTCCACCTTCATCTCCAGCTTTTGGTCCAACATCTACTAAATAGTCGGCAGCAAGCATCGTATCAGTATCATGTTCTACTACGATTAAGGTATTACCCAAATCACGCATATCAAGTAGAGATTTAATTAAACGATCATTATCTCTTTGATGTAAACCAATACTTGGCTCATCTAGTACATATAATACTCCAGTTAATCTAGAACCTATCTGAGTAGCTAGTCTAATTCTTTGAGCTTCTCCACCTGACAAAGTAGCAGCACTTCGGGCTAGTGTTAAATACTCAAGACCAACATTTTTTAGAAAGGTTAATCTAGATAATATTTCTTTTAATAACAAATCAGCAATTTTTAATTGTTCTTCACTAAGTTTTAGTTCTGTAAAAAAAGGTATTAAATCTTTTATACTCATACAAGTTAATTCATAAATATTTTTTCCACCAACTAATACAGATAAAACATTATCTTTTAGTCTAGAGCCTTTACAAGTCTCACAAGTATGTTCAATCATAAATTTCTCTAGCCATTCTCTAATCCAAGTACTAGATGTTTCCATATACCTTCTCTCTAAGTTATTGATTATACCTTCATAATAATCTACTTGATGAAAATGATTACCACTTTTTGACCTATAATCAAATAAAATAGGTTCATCACTACCATATAAAATTAATTCTTTTTCTCTATCAGTTAATTTCTTAAAAGCCTTTTTAGTACTTATCTTATAATGCTTACAAAGACACTCTAACTTCTTATAATAAATTCCATCAGTATCATCACCTAATGTTACAATAGCTCCCTCTTCTAAACTTAAATCTTTATTTGGTATTACTAAGTCAGGATCCATTTGTAATTTTACTCCTAGTCCTTTACACTCTTCACAAGCACCATATGGAGCATTAAAACTAAAGATTCTAGGTTCTAGTTCTGGTAGTGAAAAATCACAATAAGGACAAGCAAAATCTTCAGAGAAAACTAATTCCTTTGATAGATTAAATTGTACAACCACTTTCCCATGTCCTAGTTTTAAAGCATTTTCTACCCCTTCACTTAAACGACTTCGTATATCTTCTTTTAAAACTAATCTATCTACTACTACTTCTATATTATCTTTTTTATTTTTATCTAGTTCTATTTTATCAGACAAATCATACATCTCACCATTAATACGAACTCTAATATAACCCTCACTCATTAAATCTGCAAGTAATTCTTTATGAGTACCTTTCTCACCATAAACAGCTGGTGCTAATAAAACTATTTTAGTACCAACTGGATATTCTAATATTTTATTAACAATTTCTTCTACACTTTGACTTTTTATTGGCATATGATGTGTCGGACAGTATGGTGTACCTACTCTTGCAAATAATAATCTTAAATAGTCATATATTTCTGTTACTGTACCAACCGTACTTCGTGGATTTTTATTAGTTGTCTTTTGATCAATACTAATAGCCGGTGATAACCCCTCAATAGAATCAACATCTGGCTTTTCACTACCACCTAAAAACTGTCTAGCATACGCTGATAAACTCTCTACATACCTTCTTTGTCCTTCTGCATAAATTGTATCAAATGCTAATGAACTTTTCCCACTACCAGAAAGTCCAGTCATAACAATCAATTTATTTTTAGGAAGTTCAATATTTACATTTTTTAAATTATTCTCTCTTGCACCCTTTACTATTATTTTATCCATAGTAACACCTCATTTCGTTGTTAGTATAACACTTTTTTGAAAAAATAAAAGAATTTTATTAATTTGTTAAAACCCCACTGATTTTACTCATAATAGGAATTAATACATTCATACTATAACATATTTATCTTTCATAATCAAACATATTTTCTATATATGGCTTATTTTCTTCTAAATAATAAAGAAAAGTGTAAATTTTACCTATTAATAATATACTTTTCTAAAAAATATATGCTATAATGAATTAGACAGTACAGGAGGTGAAACAATGAAAAAGTCTGAAATGATAGAAGCTATCGCAAGTACTACAGGTTTAAGTAAATCTGATGTTGAAAAAGTTTTCACTGCAACATTTGATTTATTCAAAGATGAACTTGTAAATGGAAATAAAGTATCTGTAGCTGGTTTTGGTGTATTCAAAATCTCTGAACGTGCAGCTCGTGAAGGACGTAACCCTCAAACAGGTGCTACTATCCAAATCGCAGCTAGCAAAAGTGTTGGATTTAAAGCTGGAACTGCTTTAAAAGATGCTGTTAATAAATAGTAAAGTAAAATTCCTTACCAATGGTAAGGTTTTTTTGTTACCAAATAATCCATCAATTAAAACAAATAAAGTTCCAGAATGGGAACTTTATTTATTTGCTAATATAATTGATAATAGAGGTATTAATAAACTAAGAGAAATAATAATAAATGGAAGAATAAATCTTGTTGCAAAAGCAGCTTTATTATTATCTTCTCCTAAATCCTGATACATAGCACCATATGGAGTAGACTTAACCATCTTTCTACCTTTACCTCCATCAGACTCTAAACTCTTATTTATTTTTTCTATCTCATTTTTATTTCTAGCATTACAGTAATCACTATAGTAAAAGTAATTTTTTTCTAATAAATTTCTTCTATAGTAAGCAATATCTTCATTAGGTAGTAACATAGATATTTCTTTAAAATTTTCTCTTAAAAAGTCTTGTTTCAAATAAGGATAGGTTGAAGTATAAATAGCTACTTCTAATAGTGCTAAATTAAACATATTTTGATGAACTTCATCTAAAGGCTTATCACCCAATCCAGTAACATTTTGATAAACTACTGAAGCAGTCTTATTATCATCATCTTTAAAAAGAGTAATCGTTTCAGGATTAAAGGAATATACCTGATAATTATTTTCATGTATATATTTAAGAGTTTGATCCATCGCATAAAATGTCTCTTGATACTCTTTAACATCATGATAGGAATTCATATAATCTTTTAATGATACTCTCATCATATACACTCACCCTATCATAATTTTACTCTATTACCACTCTTTTTTCAATTCCTGTTGTAAACTTTTTTTGAGTTTTTCTACTATTTTACCTACTGTAGTAGTAGATAACTCTAAAAGTTCTGCAATCTCTCTATACTTAAATCCATTATATCTTAACTCAAATACCTTTCTATCATATCCTTCAAGCTTATACATATATTGTTTAATAAACTCAAATAGTTCATTTTCTTCACAAATTTTACACGGATCATCCTCCCACTTAACCTCTTCTTTAATATAATCATTAATTTCATAAGAATTAACATCGTGGGGAAAACTATAAAGTATTTGATTTTTCTTTGCAAGTAATCCTCTTTTATAAAGAGAGAACTCTCTTGCTAAACAAGTAATAAAATAAGTATAAAATAAAGCATTTTCTTTTTCATTATAAGTTTTAGTTGCTCTTAACAACACACTATTTCCTAAATTTATCAATTCATCAAACGAAAAAGAAGGAATATCATAATGATTTCTTTGATAATATTCCTTAGACTTCTCATAAATTAAAGGAGCATATTTTCTCTTTAATATATCTTTAGCTATTTCATCATTTTCATTAATAAGATAAAGAAGTTCGTAATCATTATAGTATTTCATAGTACCTACTTTCTATTTCGAACTACCTCATACATCATAATACCTGCTGCTACAGAAGCATTTAAGCTTTCTACATTTGAAGCAATAGGAATACTAGCTAAAAAATCACATGAATCTGTTACTAACTTACTCATTCCTTTTCCCTCATTACCAATAACAAGAGCTATTTTTCCACTATAATCTATCTGACGATAGTCACTCCCATTCATACTAGTACCTACTATCCAAAAGCCTTCTTTTTTTAATTCTTCGATTGTGTTTTTTATATTTGTAACTTGGACAACATCCATATCAAAAATAGTACCAACACTAGCTTTTACTACTGTACTAGTAACACCAACCTCTCTATCCTTAGGAATAATAATTCCATCAAAGGAAGAAGCAGCAGCTGTTCTAATAATCGCTCCTAAATTATGTGGATCTTCTAAATGATCAAGAATAATAATATTTTCTGGATTTTTCTTCAAAAGTTCATTTAGTGAACTGTATGAGTAGTCCATGTCTATCATTATACCTTGATGTAATCCTTTTGACAAAAAGTCAATTTCGCTTTTTGAGGCATAAAAGGTCCTAGATTTAACGTTTTCAGGTAGCAATTTAGCAAATTTGCCCATCATACTATCCTGAATTACGATTTTTCGGATTTTTTTACAGTTTTTTTCTTTTTTTAATATAGCTTCTGCTACATTGTAACCATATACTATCATAACTACTCCATTTCTATTTTTTCCATTAAATTCATAATTTTTTCATTGTCACCCTTTAAATATAAATAACCAATTACAGCTTCAAAAGCCGTAGCAAAATGGTAAGTTGCTAAATCACAACCTTTAGGTGGTTTATGTCCCTTTGTATTTCTAGCTCTTCGTATTATAGTAAGTTCTTCTTCATCAAAAAAGTTATCATCTATTAGTTTAGTTAGTATAGAAGCTTGACTTTTAGCAGTCACATAAGAAAGAGATTCTTTTTGTAAACTACCAATATTAGGTATATTTTTCTTAACTAGAAAAAGTCTTATATAAGTTTCATAAACACTATCACCTAGATAAGCTAAAACTAAAGGATTAATTTCTTTTAAATTCATAATTCTACTCCTCATCATTTATTATTATATATACTGCTTTTTGAAAGAAAGAAGTCACTTTAAAAACTAGGGAAGCTACTGATAGACTTACTATAGAAAATAACATTTTAGTAGTTCTTTCTTTTATAGTAGTATTAATAATATCTTCATGTCTTAACATATTAACAGTATCACTTATTAATTTTCTTTCTTTAATATATAACAATAAGTTACTTATAAATACAAAAATAAGAAGATAAACACCTATCCAAACAAGATTACTTATTTCAAAACTTAATCCTAGTATAACAATAGCATAACTAAACAATATAGTATAATCTAAAAATGAATATAAATTTGATAAGATTCTAATTAAATATTTAGAGTCATTATTTTTAATAAATGATGAGACAAGATAACTACTAACTGCTACATCATAAATACTTTTTCCTTCATAGATATCTTTAGATAAGAAAATGGTATCTTCAGTATAGAAGTATCTATCACTACCATCTATTTTTTCTACATTTATATCTTTTAAATTATACTTATCTAAAATAGATGAAACTATTTCTTTACCACTCTTATTACTGGCATCTATCTTTTTACTCTTATAACTTCTTACATAGTATATTACTGATAATACTGCTGAATAAATAATTATAACAATTAAAACTATTAAACTAATTATTTGATATACTTCCATTCAAAACCTACTTTCTTTCAAAAGTTGTACCATCACGACCGTCTTTTAAAGTTATTCCTTGTTCTAACAACTCATCACGTATTGCATCAGCTTTTTGATAGTCTTTTGCTTCCTTTGCTTTTCTTCTTTCTTCTATTTTAACAATTATCCAAGAATCATCTTGACTATTTTCCTCATCATTGCTTATTAAGTCTAATGATAATACTTTATCAAAATCTTCTATCAAATATAATTTACTCTTACCTGATAGTTCCTCATCTTTTAAAACATCATATAATAAAGTTATCATATTAGAAGAATTTAAATCATTACTAATTTCTTCTTTAAATTTATTAATATAACTAGTTATTTTATCTTTATTTAATTCACCATCATCTTTAATACTAGCTATTTTTCTTTTTAACTTTAGATATGCATTTTCTGCTCCATCTAATATTTCGTAACTAAAAGTCAACTGATTATGATAATAAGAGTTTAGACATAAATAACGATAACTTAAAGGATTATAGCCTTTCTCTTCTAATAAAGATACAGTTAGAAATTCTCCTCTTGATTTACTCATCTTTCCACCTTTATCATTCAAAAAGCCCATGTGTACCCAAAAGTCGCACCAATTATGACCAAGATAGGCTTCACTCTGAGCAATTTCATTAGTATGATGAGGAAAGACTGCATCTTCTGCTCCACAATGAATATCTAAATAATCCCCTAGTTTCTCAATTGAAATACCAGAACACTCTATATGCCAACCAGGATATCCTACGCCCCAAGGTGAATCCCATTTAAGCTCTTGATTATTAAACTTAGAGTTGGTAAACCATAGTCCAAAGTCAAAAGGATTACGTTTAGAATTATCTTCTTCTATATCATTTCTAACCGCTACTAATAAATCATCTTTATTTCTACCTGATAATTCATAATATTTGGAAAACTTTGAAGTATCATAATAAACATTACCATTAGCAATATAAGCATAACCATCTTTTAATAGTTTTTCTATCATCTTTATATACATAGGTATATGATCAGTAGCAGGAGTTACTACATCTGGTTTTCTAATACCTAATTTTTTACAATCAGAAAAGAAACAATCTGTATAATACTTAGCTATTTCCATTGAAGTTTTATGCTCTCTTTTAGCAGCTACAAGCATTTTATCTTCACCAGTATCACCATCCCCCACTAAATGACCAACATCAGTAATGTTCATTACTCTTTGAACATCATATCCTAGATACTTTAATCCTTTCTCTAAAACATCTTCTGATATATAAGTTCTTAAGTTACCAATATGAGCAAAATGATAAACTGTTGGGCCACAAGTATACATTTTTATAATATTACCATTCTTAGGTTTTAATTCTTCAATTTGTCTTGTTCTAGTATTGTATAATTTCATACTTTCTCCTCTTTTCTTTTATCTAAATTATCATAAAAGGTCATATTTTTCAAGGCTTAGAAAAAGCAGTTAATAATTAACTGCTCTTATCTATAAAGATTCAATTAAACCATATCCTCCATTTTTTCTTTTGTAAACAACTGCTTCTTTTGATGTATCAATATTTTTAAATAGATAAAACTGATGTCCTAAAAGCTCCATTTGTAAAATTGCTTCTTCTTCATCCATAGGTTTTACTTCTACTTGTTTTCTTTTAATTATTTTATCTTCTTTTTCTTCATATTCAATATCAGTTAAATCAATCATCTTAAAATCTATTCTTGTTTTATCCTCTCTAGATTTTAATCTTGTTTTATTCTTTCTAATTTGACGTTCCATTACATCTATTGCTTTATCTACAGCTGCATAAAAATCTTCTTGTGTTTCTTCAGAACGAATAATAAAATTGTGAAGTGGAATAGTTATCTCCACTGTCTGACGATGTGAAGATACTCTTACTACTACACTTGCTCTAACAGCATCACTATTTTCTAGATATTTATCTAGTCTTTTTAGTTTCTCCTTAATATAGTCTTTCATTGCTTTAGTAACTTCAATTTTGTCACCACGGATAATTATTTCCATATTATCACTCTCCTTATACCTGTAGTATAGCATAATATCTTTAAAAAAAGAAGATAATTTCTTGTCAAAAATTATGTAAAATTTATGGAAAATAATGAAAAGAACTAGCTATCTTACAGTAGCTGGTTCTTTTATAGGCGTTACATCAACGGCTTGATATCCTTTACTTGTTTCTAGTAAAGTAAACTCTACATATTGACCCTCCGATAAAGTTTTATACCCGATGATGTTAATAGTTGAATAATGGACGAAGATATCTTCATTTTCTTTGTATTCAATGAATCCATATCCTTTATCATTATTAAACCATTTTACTTTGCCTATCATTTGGCTCACCTCCATAAATTATTACACCAACTAAGTATGTCCCGGTTTTTGAACTTCTTAAAACGATGTAATTGCATCTTATCATAGTTTTTTCTATTTTTTATACTTTTACCGTAAATGGTTTTTAAAATACTCTAAACGGTATAATTTATCATTTATTATGACAAGTAATATTCTATTAATATAGTGTAATCTTGCAAAAGAGCCGATTTAAGCTATAGTTACTTTTTTATAGTATTATTAAAGCAACAAGAGAGGTATGAAATGAAAGAAAGATTTTTAAATAATTGTATTTCTTTTGTTAAAAGTAACAATATAGAAATACAAGAAGAAGAACTAAGATATGGACTAGAAGGTATATATCTAACCTTTGGAAAATTTCTGATAATTTTTCCACTAGCATTCTTACTAGGAATATTTAAAGAATTTATTTTAACACTAATATTCTTTAATATAATTAGATATCCAGCCTTTGGTATACATGCAAACAAATCTTCAACTTGTTTATTTTCATCAATACTTATATTGGTAGGTATTCCGCTACTAATGTCAAAGATTACTATTACTTTACCAGTTAAAATAGCAATATGTATAATTACATTTATTTGTTTTATACTATATGCTCCAGCTGATACAGTAAAAAGACCTTTAACCAATAAAAGAAAAAGGATCTTAAGAAAAATAGCAACATGTATAATAGCCATTATCTATTCAGTAATAATAATAATATTTAATAATAATGATATTTCTATATATTTATTATCAGGAATGATAATAGAAACAATTCTAATCTTACCTATTACTTATAGGATATATGGTATGCCATATAGGAATTATTTAATGGTTTAAATGTTATTTATTTAACATTTAAAATAGAATAGGAGTTAAATATGACAAAAAGAGTTGCAAAATTACTAGTAGCTTTAGGAATGCTTGCTACTGCATCTGCTAGTGTTGGATGTGTTTGGTGGTCATTAGATGAACCTAAAGCATTAAAAGGAATGGACTAAGTTCATTCCTTTTTTATTATTATCTTCTGAACAAATTGATTGCCATTAATTATCGTTCTAGTAGAAATATTATTATTTTTATTCAACATCTTTTTTGCCAAATGTAATCCTTTACCATGTGAGCCTCCCTTAGTAGTATATCCCTTAGTTCCTATTTTTGATAAATCAATTTTTCCTTTATAAGTATTTGATATTAAAAATGTTAAACCAATATTTGAATCATATATTTCAAAATATAGTTCTTTTTCTTTTGATTTCTTAGCAGCATCAATGGCATTATCAAAAAAGATGCCAATTAAATTACTTAAAATTTTATACTGATTTTTATTAAAGTTATATACTTCGTTATCAATTTCACTACCTATATTTATAAAAAAGTTTAAATTTTCCCTACTTGCAATTAAAAGTTTATAATAGATTAGGCTCTTTAATTCTCCCTTTGGTATACTTCTTATTTTTCCGAGTAAATAAGTATCTGCAGTTAAATCGACATCAAGTATTTCTTCAATTTTAGATAGAACTTCCTTATCAGAGGTTATTGCTGTAATCTTAGATAATTGATTTTTATACTCATGAATCTTCAAATCTTGTTCCTCTTGATAATCTTCAATATTTGCCATACATTCATATAATATAGAATTCTTAACTTTTAATTTATTATACTTTATAATTTTGCCTATATAGATAAAAGTTAAAATTACAAAAATAATTATAATGACATTAGTAGCAATATAAAATCTAGATGGTATATATATTTCAATAATAATATAATAAGATATACCTATTGCTAAGGCTGCAAGTAAGACATAGGCAATAATATTTTTATCTTGCAACTCTTTTACATTTTTTTGACTATTTTTAGTAAACTTCTTTATGTACCCAATTTTAAATAAATAATATGTGGATACTGAAATAAAAAAGTTTGTAAAAATAGTAAATAAAGGATTAATAAGCTCATACTTAAAAAAGTTTATAGCAACTGCACTAGATATCAAATCAGGTATTATAGACATTAACATAAAATATAAAGTAAACATCATGCCCTCTGTAAAAGATATATCAAATAATCTATGCAAAGATATAGTTAAGAAAACAAACGATAGAACCGTAAATAAAAAATTATAGCCAATTGTGTACACAAATAAACATGGACTAATACTAACTAGTAACCATAGTAATGTATGTAAAGAAAAAAACTTAAAGTTTGATTTTACAACATCATTAACAAATAATACTAAGAATATGTTAATTACTAATGTATTAAAACATTTAATTATAGCTGAGTACACGTTCCTTCAACTCCTTTCTTTTACTTCTTGCTACCAAATCAGTTGATTCACCCGTAGAAAAAATCACTGTATTTGTTTTAACATTGTATTCAATTATTTTATCTACATTAATAATTGCACTACGATGTGTTCTAAGAAAGCGATTATCTAGTAATTCTTCAATTTCTGCTAAAGATTTGGTTATTCTATATTCACCACTAGTGGTATATAAAATACAACACTTACTATTTAACTCTCGTTCTATAAAGATAATATCCCTATACTTAATTTTGAAAACAGAATAATCCTTTTCAAAGGTTAAACAAGAATCTGTACTCCTATATTTAGAAAGCACTATAGCAATAACTTCTTCCAATTCCTCATAACCTCTTTTAGACTTTTTAATATAGTCTAAGACATCCAAACGGCTAGTTAAAATCTTATTTCTATACTTACTAAAATTAGTTACAAAAATAATTAATGAACTCCAATCACCTAGTTTGTACCTTACATATCTAGCTACATCAATACCATCTATTTCTGGCATTTGAATATCTAAAAAGTAAACATTAAAACCATTAGGATTCTTAGCAAAATTGAAAAATTTCTCATCATAACAACTAAAAAAATAAGTTTTATATTCCGCAGTACTTTTCATCATACAACTATCTATTTTTTCTTTAATAGAATCCCTAAATATTTCCTCATCATCACATATAATAAAATTTATCATTTGGTATACCTCCGACCCCTTAATTTTACCATATTTTTCCATAAAAGTGGATATTTTTGCAGTAAAAAACCAGTAGCTGTTTAACCACTGGTTATTTAACCTTTTTACTTTTTTTACGTTTTTCTTTCTTAATAGTACCTTCCACTTTATCAATTATACTATCAGTCACTTCTTTATTTTTAGGAGAGATAATACTAGTTCTTAAAACAAACCATACTACTACTATAAATATCAAAATATAAAATACTTTACCTAAAACAGGATCTTTAAGTATATAAAAGATTGAAGCAGTTGCAAATAAGAAATCAATTCCATAAATAATTAACACTGTTGTTCTGTGAGAAAAATTCATTCCTAATAATTGATGATGAATATGATCTTTATCAGGAGCAAATGGTGGCTGGTGCTTAAGAAGTCTTCTAATAATAGCAAACAATGTATCAAGAATAGGTATACCTAAAATCATTATTGGAACAAATAAACTAGTCAAAGCAGGTCCCTTAAATTCTAAAAGTGTTATTACTGCTATTATAAATCCTAAGAACATAGCACAATCGCCACAAAATATCTTAGCTGGATGAAAATTATGAAGTAAGAATCCTAAAGTAGCACCTAACATAATAAATGTTAAAATCATAACAAGACTACCGCTTCTACCTTGAAAGAAACCAATTATACCGATAGTTAAAAAGAAAATACTGCATATACCACCACATAATCCGTCTAAACCATCTATTAAATTAATAATATTAGTACAAGCAACTATAAAGAAAATTGTCAGTGGATAAGACAAAATTCCAAAATCGATTGTATAACCAAAGGCCGTAATATTATTTAAAAGTATTCCTCCGTAAAATACTATGATACAAGCAGCAATTAATTGTCCCAGTAGCTTTCTACTTGCCCGAATAGATTTTATATCATCAATAATACCAGTTAGAATAATTATAAAACTTCCTATCAAAATTGAGTTCATTTGAATACTTTCTATTCCAAATAACATATAACCAACTAAGAAAGCTAAAAATATTCCAACTCCTCCAAGTTTAGGCATTACTCTTTTATGAATATGTCTATTACCTTCATCACTTCTTGGAATATCTAAAGCACCTATATGAAAGGCTATTTTTTTCATTCCAGGCATTATTAGTGCTGAGCAAAGAAAGGTTACTGCTACTATCTTTAAAGCACTTAATATTTCTTGATTCATTTTACTTCCTCTTTTCTTATTCAATTATATCAGTTTATATTCTATTGTACAATTATTTTAAAAAAAGAAAAAAGTCTAGTTATCTTCTAGACTTCTCACATCATCAAGTAAAACTCCTGTTCCTTCTGCTACACAAGTTAATGGAGTGTCAGCTATAAAAACAGGAATTTTTAGTTTATCTTTTAATAATGGAACTAAACCTGTCAACATACTTCCACCACCAGTTAAGATTACTCCTTTTTCTACAATATCTGCTGATAATTCTGGAGGAGTTTGTTCTAAAACATTAGTAGCTGCTTTAATTATCTTTTGAAGTGATTCAGATAAAGCCTCTTCAGTTTCATTTTCAAATATTTCTATTGTACTAGGTAATCCTGTAATTAAATCTCTTCCTCTTACTTCCATTTTTTTCTTCTTATCAGGATTATAAACATTAGCAAACTCTATTTTTATTTCTTCGGCTGTTTTATCACCTATTAATAATTTATACTTTTCTTTAATAAACTTGATAATATCTTGATCAAATACATTACCAGCCACTCTAATAGAAGCACTAGTAACTATATCTTTTAAAGAAAGAACAGCTATATCAGTAGTACCACCACCAATATCTATAACCATATTGCCACTAGGTTTAGAAATATCCATTCCTGCACCAATAGCAGCTACTTTAGGTTCTTCTTCTAAGAATACTCTTCTTGCTCCAGTTCTTTCAGCTGCTTCCTTAATGGCATTTTTCTCAACTGGAGTAATATTAGATGGACAACATATCAAGATTCTAGGTCTTGAAAAGAAATTACGAGCATGAATCTTTCTAATAAAATAGTCAAGCATAATCTCTGTTATTTCAAAATCAGCAATAACTCCATCTTTCATCGGTTTAATAGCTTTCACCTTTCCAGGAGTTCTTCCCAACATTTCACTAGCTTCACGTCCTACTGCTACAACTTTCTTATTATCTGTATCAATAGCTACTACACTAGGTTCATTTAAAACTATTCCCTCACCTTTTATATATATTAATACATTTGCTGTTCCTAAATCTATTCCAATATCCTTTGCTAACATCATATCACGTCCTTTTACTGTTAATATTTTAACAAAATTTCTTTTACTTGTAAATTAATTTCCCATCAAAAATAGTTTTTCCTACTATTTTAAATATATACATTATAATTACATTTATTACTTTATTTTACATACAAAAAGATGATTGGTTTTAATCATCTCTAGTTAACATTATTCTGCTTTCTTTGTTTCAGTAGTATTAGTCTTAGATTCATTAGTGTTAGTCTCTGCTTTTATTTCTTTATCAAAATAATCCTCAGGATTTACTACTTGACTATTTAAATAAAGTTCAAAGTGCAAATGATTCCCTAATTCTTTATCAATACTGTTAGTTCCACTCTTACCAATCACTTGTCCTTGTTTTACTGTATCATTTTTCTTAACAGATACTTCTCCTAAACTTTGATAACTACTTACAAGATTATTTTCATGTTGTACTTCTACTATTTTACCTAACAACTCATCATCTTTTATATTAATAACAGTTCCATCTAAAACTGCTATTACCTCAAAGGTTTCATTCTTAGTAAAATCCATTCCTGAATTTTGAATATATGTATCTTCATGATACAAAATTGATTTTTCTTGTGTTGCATTATCAGCTTGGTAGTTATAAAAATATTTAGTAGTTGCCACAGATTGATCTTTAAAAGGTTTTATCATTTTAGTAGTTTCATTTATAACTTCTACATCTTCATCTTTATCTAGAATAGAACTATTAACATGTTCAACTTGTTCAATAGGTTTTAAATCTTTTTTCATGTTTTGACTTACTAGATAAGCTCCCACTCCAGTAAAGACAAAGATAGCAGTATAAATTCCTACTATTGCACCTTTTTTTAGTTTTAATCTTTTCATATTTTCACCTCATTTAAAGTTTTACCTAAAAGGCGAAAATTATACAATTTTTTAAAAAATTTTTGATACTGTAAAAAAGTCCCAAATAAAGTTAGTTACTAAATATGTCATTGAAAGTGCTAACATAAAATATAATACTCTAGCTTGTAGTACTCTATTTTTTTTAAATAAAGAATTTATATTTAAAGAATCAAAAGACCAAATAACTAAAATTCCAACTAAAATATAAATAAAATATTTAGCACTCATGACTATCCTCATATTTAGCTATTTTTTCAATTCTTCTATGATGTCTCTCCTCAGTTGAAAATGGTGTTTCAATAAATTTTTTAACTAGACTGTAGGCTTCATCTGTTGATAATTTTTCACTAAGGCATATTATATTAGCATCATTATCAGTTCTAGTTTCTAAAACATCTTCTAATGATACTACTCTTGCTGCTCTTATTCCCTTAACTTTATTACAAGCAATACTTATGCCAATTCCACTGCCACAAATAGCTATTCCATAATCTAAATTTTTATTAGCTACTTCTTCACTTAATTTAAAAGCATAATCAGGATAATCAACACTTTCCTCACTAAAAGTACCAAAGTCAATTATCTGATATTCCTCTTCTAGTTTTTTAAACAAATTTGTTTTTAATTTAAATCCTCTATGATCTGATGTAATTCCTAATTTCATATTTATTTCCTTCTTTCCACAATTAATTGTTAATAAAATATATTCTTTTACTTTTTTCCACAATATCTGTGAATAATTTTTAAACATTTATTATTTTTTCCACAAGTATTGTGTATTATTCTACAAAAATTTTATCCACAACTAATTATTTATTTTTTAGTAAGACTTTTCCACAGTCTTGTGGATAATTTTTAGTTTTAGCATTTTTTAAACCAAGTCTTCCACCCATGACTACTGCCAAATGGGATACATCTATTCCATGATAAATACACTCTGAATTGTCTCTACTTAAGATTTCATCTAGTTCTTCAAATGAAAACATGTCTCCTGGCAAATATTCTTCATAACTGGTTTCTATTTTTATAGGTCTTGTTAATTTATACCGAATACCAGTTCTTTTATTTTGAATTAGTGGATTATAATAACAATATAATGTACCCTTTCTTATAATAGAACCACTTATATCACAAGTAATTGGATTACTTGCTTTCATTTCTCTAGACCCACTATAAAAATATACTACATCATTTGGAAAATAAGTTTGACTCATATTAAATAATTCTAAATTTTTTTTAACTTCAGCTTTTGATTTATTCTCTTCTATTAAGCACTCTTCCCACAAGTCAAAATCAAACATATCGTCCATACTACTCACCATATTGAGAATATCATTTTTTTATTTAGAGTGCAAGAAAAAAGAAGCAATTAAGCTTCTGCATCTTGGGTATAACCATATTTTTTATTAAACTTGTCAACACGACCTGTACGTGAAGCACGAGATTGCTTACCTGTATAGAATGGATGACATTTTGAACAAACTTCAACTGTTAATTCATCTTTATTTGATTTAACTTCAAATGTTTCTCCACATGCACAAGTAACTTTACAAGTTTTATATTCTGGATGAATTCCCTTTTTCATGTATATCTCTCCTTCCGCCATGATAAATTCATATCATAGTAATGACTAACCGCTAATAATATATCAAACTTTTTTACGAAAGGCAAGACTTTTTTACTTTTTAAGTTGCTTCATTATCTCTAGATATATGGCTTTATACCCTTCATTTGAAGGATGAATATTAGTTGGATTTGGTAAGTAATCATTATTATTTTTAAAAACCAGGTAAATTGATACAAATTCTATATCATATTTAGTAGTCACTTTCTTCATCTCTTCATCAAAATAGGCAAATACCCTATCTGGTACTATATCTGTATACTCATACGGATTATAATAACCAAGCAAAATTATTTTTCCATTATTATATTTTCTAATACTCTTAAGTAAATTATCTAATTCCTTCATTTTTTTAGAAAAAATATCTAACAGTTTTTTATCATCAATTATAGATATATCACTTGTTGACATATTTATCTCAGTCAACAAGTCATTGCCACCGATTGATATAGTTACTAAATCTGCTTCTCTTAAACATTTTTTAAAAGATAAAGTCTTATTTTGTCTTGTTAGTATTTGATTCATGTCAAGTTGGTGTTGTAAATCGGCAATTCTAAAACCAGCAAAAGCGAAGTCTTTACTATAATTATTAAGTTTATTGTTTTCTTTAAGATAACTAGCTAAATAATCACTATAGCCATAACCTTCTTCATTATAAGCATTTACTCCTAAGGATAGAGAATCCCCTATAGCTAAATAATTAATTTTATCATTATGAAATGTCATATAAATTAAATAAATTATTAAAAGTAGAAAACAAAAGATAATAAGTTTTTTATGTTTCATTTTATCACCTAAAAAAATTAGAGTCATAATATTATATTTCTCTAATTTCTACTTTAGCACCAACATTAGTTAATTTTTCTACAATATTTTCATATCCTCTTAAGATATGTTCTACATTAGTTATCTTAGTTGTACCATCAGCCATTAAACCAGCTATTACTAAAGATGCACCTGCTCTTAAATCAGTTGCTACCACATCACAACCTACTAGTTTTGTAGGACCAATAACTGTAGATGTTTGATTTTTTACTCGTATATCTGCTCCCATTGAATTTAAATATGGTATATGCATAAATCTATTTTCATAAATAGTTTCTTCTATTTTACTCTGTCCTTTACATGCGGTAAGTAATGGCGTAAGTGGTTGTTGTAAATCTGTTGGAAAACCAGGATATGTCTGTGTCTTAACATGAATTGCTTTATAATTATCTTGTTTACTAACAATTATATAATCTGCTCCAATATCAAGAAAAACGCCCATCTCTTCTAATTTACTAGTTAACGATTCAATATGTTCAGGAATAATATTATCTACTTTTAAGTTTTCTCCTACAGCAGCTCCTAGAATAACATAAGTTCCAGCTTCTATTCTATCAGGAATCACCTCATGAAAACATTTACCAAGATAAGAAACACCTTCTATTTCAATACTTGAAGTACCTGCCCCTCTTATCTTAGCTCCCATATTATTTAATAAGGTAGCAACATTTACTATTTCTGGTTCTTTAGCTGCATTATCAATAATTGTTTTTCCTTTAGCTTTTACAGCTGCTAACATTATATTAATAGTAGCTCCTACACTAGCAAAATCTAGATAAATATTATTACCTATTAACTCATCAGCTTCTACTATATAGCAGTTATCTTTATTAGTTACTTTAGCTCCTAAAGCTTCAAAACCTTTTAAATGTAAATTAATTGGTCTTGCTCCTATAGAACACCCTCCTGGTAATGACATAGTAACTTTCTTATATTTACCTAGTAAGGCTCCCATAAAATAATATGAAGCTCTAAGTTTCTTTGCTAAAGATGCTGGTATCTCTTTATTTTCTAACTCTTTTGAATCTATTACAATAGTTTCACTAGCTCTTTTAACCTTTGCTCCTAAAAAAGATAATATTTCACATAATGCTTCTGTATCAGTAATATCTGGTACATTACAAATAGTTACTTCTTCATCTGATAATATGGCTGCAGGTATTAAAGCCACAGCACTATTTTTAGCACCACTAACCCTAATGGTACCAGTTAACTTATTTCCACCATTAATTTCTAATAACTTCATATATCTTACTCTCTTTCGCTATATTATATTAGTATTTTAAAATTTGTTTCCAACTAGACTTAAAAATAAATAAATCACTCTAAAAACTGTATCTCTACTAATATAATAAAGAAAAACAAGTAATTTGTCAAAAAAAAGAAACGAAAAATTCTAAATTTTCGTTAAAATCTTTCATTTTCTTGATTTTCTAATTCATCTTTAGGACAATCTTCTTGTCTACTAAACATTTCTTTTTCATTTACTTCTTTTGCAGATGGACAATTTTTATTTTGATTTTTTTCCTTCTGCTTACTATTATTGTTTTTATTTTTCATTTTTACCTCCCTTATTACTATTAACATTATTTTTATAAATATACTTCTAAAATGAAATAAGTAAATATTTTATTCCAAGTATTAACAAAATTATACTTCCAAAGATATTAGCAATCTTACCAAATCTAATAGTTAATCTCTTGCCACAATCTAATCCTATTTTTGTAAATAAAAAACTAAATATAGAGAATAATAATCCACATAAAACAGTATTTTCTTCATATACACCTAATCCTATACCGACTGAAAAACTATCTATACTTACACTAAAAGCAAATAATAAAGCTTGGTAAAAACTAGTTATTTTAATTTTTCTTGCATCTAAATCTTTTAAGCTTAAGAGCATTTCACTAGCTAATATAGTAAAAATTATACCTACTAACAAATCAGGATTAGGTAAGAATGACTCTAAAAGAAATAAACCAATTAAATTACCAAGTATGGGCATAAAAAAATGAAATGATCCTACCATTGCACTTAATAAGTTAGTCATTTTCTTATCAAGACCTAATGTTCCATAAATTATAGCTAGAGAAAAAGCATCCATACTTAGACTAATAGAAATTATTATTAATTGTCCTAAATTCATAGCACCACCTACTAAGAATTTATGTAAATACCCTATCTATTAGAAGTATTTTTCTAGCATATCTTTAATGTATAGTCGATACTCTACATCTGTTTTTTTATCATTTTCTATAAGACAAAATGGGGGAAATAACACACACCACCAGTTATCACCTTTTCCATCCCCTATAGTAACCACTAAAGATTCATAATATCCTTCTTTATAGGTTATACCTTTATATTCTTTCTTAGGAAAATAGTTTAATCCATAATTAATATTATAAATATCATTACTCTTATTTGTTAATAAAGTATTTCTAACATTAGTTGAAAAGCTATTTTGATTAGATTTTAATAATCTCCTAGATTCATCAATAGACTTACTATTTTTTAATAATTTATTTATCTCTACCTGTAAGTTATCTTTAACCTTCATCTTTATCTTTTGGTCTTCTTCACTATTAGATTTTGCTACTACTCTAAATCTAATAGCTTCATCAGGTATAACAATTTCTTCTCCTTTAGTATAACTAGCCAAAGAGATAATGATTAAACTTATTATTATTAGAAATTTTTTCATTAAAAAAATCACCCTTTTTCTAATATATTAATGGTGACTTTTTATCATTTTTAATCAATTTTATTTCTAACAAATATCATTCTATTTCGACCATACAAATCTTTTTTACAAGTAATTTCTATATCTTTAAGATACTTATTTACAATATCATAAATTTCTTCTTTTTGACTTTCTCCTATTTCGAAAGCTATTAGAAATTTATTATTTAAATATGGTTTAATATTAGCTAATATTTTTCTATAACAATCAAGACCATCTACACCTCCATAAAGTGCTAAAGATGGCTCATTGTTCTTTACTATTTCTTCTATTTCTTCATCTGTTCTTATATATGGTGGATTAGACACAATAATATCATATTGCTCTAATTTTACATTAGAAAACCAATCACTTTCGATAAATGTAACATCAAGATTAAGATTATTAGCGTTTAATTTAGCCACTTCTAAAGCATCCTTTGATATATCTGTTAGTGTTACTTCGCTATCTTTTAAGATGCTTTTAAGAGTTAGTCCAATTGCTCCACTACCACATCCTAAATCTAATATTTTAATTTTATCTTTGTTCAAGTCTTTAGTATACTCTACTACCTGTTCCACTAGCTCTTCTGTCTCAAATCGTGGTATCAATACATTTCTATTAACAATAAACTTAAGTCCATAGAAATTAACATTGCCAATAACATATTGAATAGGTTTATTTTCTTTTAAAGCTTCTAATGATGATTTATATAATTTTTCTATATCACTATCTACCTCTTTATCTAGAATGGTTAATAGTTCTAAAGGATTAACATCTAAATACGAAGAAAGTAGCATCTTAGCATGATCACTACTTGTCTTACCCTTACCATATACAATTAATTCTTCAACTGTCATTATGCTTCTTCACCAGCTAATTTTCTTCTTTGATCTTCCATCGTCAAAGCATCTATTATCTCATCTAGCTGTCCATTCATTACTCTATCTAAACTATTAGTAGTAAAACCAATACGATGATCTGTTACCCTATTTTGTGGATAGTTATAAGTTCTTATCTTTTCAGCTCTATCCCCTGTACCTATCTTACTTCTTCTTTCACTACCAAGTTCTTGGTCATGTTTCTGTTGTTCTAAATCATAAAGTCTTGCTTTTAATACTTTCATAGCTTGTTCCTTATTTTGAATTTGACTTCTCTCATTTTGACAAGTTACTACTGTATTAGTAGGTAAATGGGTAATTCTAACAGCACTATCTGTAGTATTTACTCCTTGACCACCACAACCTGATGATCTAAAGATATCAATTCTTAAATCTTTTGGATCGATAGTAATATTAACATCTTCTGCTTCTGGCATTACTAAAACAGTAGCTGTAGAAGTTTGAATTCTCCCATTACTTTCTGTAACAGGCACTCTTTGTACTCTATGTGATCCACTTTCATATTTAAGTTTAGAATATGCTCCTTGTCCTTTAATCATAAATTCTATTTGACTAAATCCACCAGCAGTACCTTCAACAGCATTAATTATTTCTATTTTTAAACCTATTCTTTCTGCATATCTTGAATACATTCTAAACAAATCACCTGCAAAAATATTAGCTTCATCTCCACCAGCTGCTCCTCTTATTTCCATAATAACGTTTTTAGAATCATTAGGATCCTTTGGTATTAATAATATTTCTAGATTCTTTTCAATGTTTTCTTTTTCTTCTTCTAAAGTCTTTAATTCATCTTTAGCTATTTCTTTTAGTTCATCATCATTTAACATTTCTTTAGTATCTACAATAGATTCTAATACTTTTTTATATTTCTTATATTCTGTTACTACTTCTTCTAAATCTGCTATCTCTTTAGATATCTCCCTTGTTTTATTAATATTCTTTAAAACATCTTCACTCATTAACTCTGTCTGTAATTGATTATATTTAGTAAGCGTAGCTTCTAATCTTTCTATCATCTAAATCAAGTCCTTTCTTTGTCTGACTGTCGAGCTAATTATATCATAGCTACAACATCTCTTGCAAATAATTTAAAGAAAAAGAACTATTCATTTTCTAGTTCTTCTTCATCAACGACAACCAAGTCTTTTAAATCTTCATTAGGATCAACATAATCATCATCGTCATCAGCATCTCCTGAATCATAATTATCTTCTTCCATATCATCAGCAATCATGTCATCCTTTATTTCATCTGATTCCTCCTCATCATCTTCTTCATCTTCTATTTTAGCTATTTTATCAGATGTATGACGACTTCTTAAATCCCAACAACCGTCTTCTAACATGATAAAACGTTTATCTGTAGTAAGTGATGTATAATAATCTCCTATTTTCTCTTCAAAAGTACTACTTGGAAGTTCTAACAAAGTTACAATGCTTTTAAAAAGCTCAGCAGTATTTTGCTTTCCTTGCTCCTCTAAAAGATAAAATGTGATGTCTTTATTTGACAATAGTTCTAATTCTTCTTTTTTCATTTCTGACAACTTCATTTCTTTTCCTCCCGTATTAAAGTCTATTCAAAATGAATTTCTTCTTAATATTCAAATCATATAAACTTATATCATTTTTTATTAGCAATTGCAATACTTTTTTATATACTTTACATTTTTTCAGGTATTTCAATTCCTAAAATAGTCAATAACTCTACATTTGTATCATATACATTTTTTGTTAAAAGTAACCAGTTTTCTTGAATATTTTTATCTTTTTCTGTTAAAACATGACATTTTTCATAGAATTTACTATAGGTACTAGTAAGTTGGTATAAATAATCTGATATTACATTTAATTCTTTTGTATCATATGCTTTATGTAATACTTTATTCTTAGCTAGTAATAATGTTATTAATTCTTTTTCTACTTCTTCACTAATTTTTGTATATTTACTATAATCTAAATTATTTTCTTTTGCTTTCTTTAATAGTGATTTCATTCTTATAGTAGTATATAAAAGATATGGACCAGTTTTTCCTTCAACATCAACAAATTTTTTAGGATCAAAGATATAATCAGTTGTTCTATTTGATAATAAATCAGCATATTTAATAGCTGCTACTGCTATCTGTTCAATTATCTCATCTTTATTTTCTTCAGTTTCTAAGTTATGAGAATGATTTGCTACTTCTTCTTTTACTTCTTTTAAAAGACTTTTTAAGGATAAGGCTCCTCCATCTCTTGTCTTAAATGGTTTACCATCTGGACCATTCATTGTTCCAAATCCAAAGAATTCTAACTTAGTATCATCACTTACTATTTTAGTCTTATGAGCTGCTCTAAATACTTGTTCAAAATAAAGACCTTGTCTTAAATCAGTTAGATACCACATTTCATCAGGATTAAAACGTTTAACTCTTGATACCATAGTTGCTAATTCACGAGTAGCATATAAAGTTGCTCCATTACTCTTTACTACTACAAGGTCAGGCATAGGAGCTTTATCAGTATCTTCTTTTATTTCAATTATTTCTGCTCCTTCACTTTTCTTCAAGTAACCATCTTTTCTTAACTCTTCTAGCATAGGCATCATATAAGAATAACAGTCACTTTCACCTTCCCATAAGTCAAAATCAGTATTAAACTTTTTATAAACTCCTTTAATATCTTCTATTGATAATTTTTTAATCTTATCCCATAAAGCTACATAATTAGGTTTACCTTCTTCTAACTCTTTAGTAATAAGTCTTACCTCATCCATGATATTTTCATCTTCTTTAGCTTTAGTACTTGCTACTGGATATATTTCTTCTAAATCTTTAGCTGTTATGGGTAACTCATCCCAGTTATCACTTTCTTCTTCTTTAAAATAATTAAGATTAGGGTATCTATTTCTTAACTCATAAATAACCATTCCAGACTGTCTACCAATATCCCCAAAATGAACATCACAGATAACTTCTTGACCAAGTCTTTTAGTTAATCTTTTTAAAGCTTCGCCAATATTAGCACTTCTTAAATGACCAACATGAAGAGTCTTAGCAATATTAGCTCCACCATAATCTAAAAATATTTTTTTATTAACTAACTTATCAACATCTTTAGAATCACTATTATAATAGTCATTTACAAAGTCTACTAACAACTCATCTTTTAAGGTAACATTAAGAAATCCAACTGCTGCTATTTCTACTTTAGAAAAATAATTACTTTCTTCTAAAACTTTCTTCATATCTTCAGCAATAAGCATTGGACTTTTATGTAATATTTTAGCAAGACTCATCGCATCATTTAACTGATAATCTCCTAAATCTTTACGTTTACTTTCTAATAAAGTTACTTTTTCGATTGGAATAGATGCTTCATTCATCTTCTTTGTTAAATCTTCTTCTATTGTTTTTAATAAACTCATATTAAACCTCCCACTCTATACTATATTCATGGTCAAAATCATTACCATCAATTCTATATATTACTAAAAAGGAATTAACTTCTTCTTTTATTTGTTTAGTCTTCATTCCTACTGTTCCACATTGCTTTGTATCTTTAAGATATATTTCAAAAGAATTATCTACATTTTCTAGAAATTTATAACTAAGAATGGCATCTTCTGTCTCTCTTAGTAGTATTTTATCTTTTAAATATATTGTTAATAATGCATGTTCATCCTGATATTGAATTACTTGTTTTTTTCTATCAAAATCAGCTTTTCCTTCAAAGGTTAAAACATCATCATTAGTTCTTAACTTAGCAATTACTTTAACTTCTTCCATATTGTTTCCCTTTCATTCAGCTAATATTATAGCAACGAATTAAATTTCTTACAAGATTATTGTTATTTTTAAAGAGATTGGACAAGCTAAATGTAGGTGATTTAAATGAAATTTATAAAAAAACTTACTAAATTTAGTATAATTTCTATTTTATTATTTATTATTTTTAATATTTGTGCTTATTCCTATGCTTATTTATCACCGAAACTACAAATCAAAAGTGCTAATAAATTTATGCTTTTTGATGAAAATAATGAACTTTTCTTTCAAGGTAGTGGCGATAGTAAATGGGTAAGTCTTGATAACATTTCTGATAAAGTAATTAAAACAACAATTGCTACTGAGGATAAAAATTTCTATCGTCATAAAGGTTTTGATTATTTAAGAATTATAAAAGCTATGTATATTAATATTTTATCTAGGAATAGAAGTCAAGGTGCTAGTACAATAACCCAACAGTATGCTAAAAACTTATTCCTAGACTTTTCTAAGACTTGGAAAAGAAAATGGGATGAAATGTGGTACACTATTGAGATAGAATCACATTATAAAAAGAAGGATATATTAGAAGGCTATTTAAATACAATTAATTATGGTCATGGTATGTATGGAATAGAAAATGCTAGTCAGTTTTATTTTGGAAAGAAAGCTAAAGACTTAGATCTTGCCGAAGCAGCTATTTTAACTGGTATTCCTAAGTCACCTAGTAACTATTCACCATTAGTTAATTATAAAAAGGCTAAAGCTAGACAAGAATTAATCTTAAAAAATTTATTAAAAGAAAAGAAAATAACTACTGATGAGTATAATGAAGCTGTTAAAGAAAAATTAACTTTCGTTGGAGAAAAAGAAAAAGAAGAATTATCTACTGTAATGTATTATCAAGATGCAGTTATGAATGAGTTAAAGTCCCTTAAAGAAATTCCTAGTACTTTCTTAGAAACTGGGGGACTAAAAATCTATACTAGTCTTAATCTTAAGGGGCAAAAAGAGTTAGAAGCTAATGTAAAAGAGGTATTAAAAGATAATGAATTAGAAACAGCTGCTATCTTAATGGATCCTAATACAGGTGGAGTAAAAGCACTAGTCGGAGGAAAAGACTATAATAAATCTGAATATAATAGAGCTATATCTGCTAAAAGACAAGTAGGTTCTACTATGAAGCCTTTCCTTTACTATGCAGCTTTAGAAAATGGTTTTACTGCATCTACTACCTTTACTAGTGAACAAACAACTTTTACTTTTTCTAATAAAGATACTTACTCTCCTAAAAACTATAATGAAAAATATGGAAATAAGCCTATATCTATGGCTACTGCTATTTCTTATTCAGAAAATATATATGCTGTTAAAACACACTTATTCTTAGGTGAAGATACATTAATTAACATGGCTAGAAGAGTAGGAATTACTTCTAAACTTGATAAAGTCCCATCTCTTGCTCTTGGTACTAGTGAAATATCAATGCTAGAAATGGCTGGTGGTTATGCTACTTTTGCTAATGAAGGTTATAAGATAAAGCCTCATTTCATTGAAAAGGTAGTAGACCAAGAAGGTAATATTTTATATGAAGCTGATAATAAAAAGGAATTAGTTTTAAATTCTAGTCTAACTTTTATTCTAAGCAACTTACTAACTGCTACTTATGATTCTGCTTTTATCGATTATAATTATCCTACAGCTATTAATCTAGCATCAAAAATGACTCATACTTATGCTTTAAAAAGTGGTACTACTAATACTGATAACTGGTATATCGGTTATAACAAGGACGTAGTCGCTCTAGTATGGTGTGGTTATGATGATAATAGAGATTTAGAACCTAAAGAATATAAGTATGCTCAAAATATCTGGATTAAATCAATTGAAGACTACATGCAAGGAAAAGAAGATAACTGGTACAAACCTAAAGATAATGTTGTAGGTGTCTTAGTTAATCCTATCACTGGAAAACCAGCTACAGAAAATGATACTAAAACTAAAATGATGTATTATATTAAAGGAACTGAACCTACAATGACAGACCCTGTCTTTGACGAATTATTAACGGATAATAAAGAAACTTAAGGAAGACAATTGTAATCTTCTTTTTTCTTTGATATAATCCATTTAGGATGTGATAAGATGATATATTTAATATTAGGATTAGTACTTTTAGTTATTTTGTTATTGGTAATAAACTTCCTATATTATAAAAATAAATTTAATTTTTACTTTCTAAAAGTGGAAGAAGCTGATAACAATATTGAGTTAATCCTTGAAAAGAAAATAGAAATACTTTTAAAGATTGCTAAAATTATTGATAAAGATATGGAAAAAGAATTAGAAGAGTTTAAGAAAAAAGAGATAAGTAAACATCAATGTTATATTGAGTTAAGTTCACTTGGTAACAAGCTATTAAAAGAAGCTGATGCTGAAGAATATGAATCTAATAAAAAGCTTAATAATTTAATAGGACGATTTGATGATAATGAATGTGACTTAAAAGGAAGTCTAAAATATTATAATGATAACGCTGTAGAAATTAATAACTATATCCATAAATTTCCTAGTAATATTGTAAGTTTATTCTCTCATTTTAAAGAGTTAGATATTTATAAGATAGAAAAAAGAGAATCTTTTGCTATTCTCTCTAAGTAGACCTAAAGGTCTTTTTCTATGTTCCAATCTATTGGTTTTATTCCATTAGATATTAAAAATTCATTAGTCTTAGAAAATGGTCTGCTACCAAAAAATCCATTATATGCAGAAAATGGTGATGGATGAGCAGATTCTAGAACTAAATGTTTAGGATTAGTTATTAATACTTTTTTTGCTCTAGCATAATTACCCCAGAAAATGAAAACAACAGGTTCTTCTTTTTTATTTACTTCTTCTATAACTTTATCAGTAAATTCTTCCCATCCATGACGACTATGAGATGCTGCTTTATCTTTCTCAACAGTTAAAACACTATTTAATAACAACACTCCCTCTTTAGCCCAAGGTAGTAAACTATTTCTCTCTGGAAAAGGTATTCCTAAATCACTTTCTAGCTCTTTAAAGATATTAACTAAACTTGGTGGTTTCCTTAAGCCATCTCTTACTGAGAAAGAAAGTCCTTGTGCCTGATTAACTCCATGATAAGGGTCTTGTCCTAAGATTACTACTTTTGTATCTTTATAAGTTGTATTTCTAAAAGCATTAAATATTTCATTCTTCTTTGGATATATTTCTTTTTGATGATATTCATCATCCACAAATTTTAATAATTCTTGAAAATATGCTTTACCATACTCTTTCTTTAAATGTTCATCCCAATCATTACCTATCATTATTACACCTCTACTTATGATACCTTTCATTATTTCTTATTTTATATGTTCGATATAGTTGTTCTAAGAACATTACTCTAAATAATTGATGAGGAAATGTTAGTTTAGAAAAAGACCATCTTTCTTTAGCTAGTGAATAAATATCTTCATGAAAGCCATTACTACCACCAATAATAAATGTTATATTACTATTATTCATTTCTCTTTCTGCTAATAAGTTAGCCATCTCTACTGATGTCATTTCTTTTCCCTTGACATCTAGTAAAATAATATAGTCTTTAAGAGTAAGATGTTTCATTATCACTTCTTTTTCTACTTTTAATGATTTGTCTATTTCCTCAATCCCACAATCTGCTACTTCTATAATATTTAGTTTTGTATATTTACTTAATCTTTTTTCATATTCTTTAATAGCATCAGTAAAATATTTTTCTTTTACTTTTCCAACAACAATTAACTTTATCATTAAACTTCCACTACCTCTCCTAACTCTTCCTGTGATGCCACTACTATTTTAGGACTATAAGCTGTCTTTGCTAATGCCTCTTTAGTAGTCTCTAAAGCCAACTCTTTAGTATTATTTGTTTCACTTATATGAGCTAAAATAATGTATTTAGTATTAGAACCAATAAACTTTTCTAAATAGTTAGCCGTCGCTCCATTAGATAAATGTCCTTTATCACTTAGTATTCTTTGTTTTAAGTAATGGGGATAAGGTCCTGTCAAAAGCATCTGTTCATCATGATTACTTTCTATATAGTATATCTCTCTATTAGATAATAAGTCATAATACTTTTCATTAATATAACCCGTATCAGTAATATAAACCAAGCTATTGTTTATTAAAAATCCAACCGAACCAGGAGCATCATGTGATGTATGCACTAAATCTATAGTTACATTCTTAAGATGCATTTTATCACTATATAATTCTACCTTCTCTTTAGGTAATATTTCTTTTAATTCTTTATACATTTCTTCTCTTATATAAACTGGTACATTATTATGCTTTACAAAAACTTTTAATCCTTTGATATGATCAGAATGAGTATGCGTAATAAGTAGAGCATCTATATCATCAATACTTTTACCAATCTCTTCTAATCTTTCTAATAAATGTCTATAAGTAATTCCTATATCAATAAGAAAGCGAGTATTTCCTACTTCTATATAAGAAGTATTTCCTTTGGAACCACTCGCTAGTGTTATTATTTTCATTAGAATAAACTAAGTGGTTGTAATGATGTTGATCCTCTTCGGTAAGGAAATCCCCTGAAAAGTCCAAAGTGTAAATGTGTTCCTGTTGCAAAACCACTTTTTCCCATTGCTCCAATTTGTTGACCAATAGAAACATTTTGTCCTACTTTTACATATCGTGCTGATAAATGAGCATACATTGTATAATAACCGTTATTATGATTAATTACTACAAATTGACCATTATCATATTTAGAACTAGATTGTACTACTACTCCATTATTAGCTGCATAAATAGGTGAACCATATCCACCACCAATATCTACTCCATCATGTAATACTCCCCAACGATAACCATAAGGACTATTAATAGTATATGGTGTTGCTGTAGGCCACTTCCAATAACCCTCTACTTTAGTTGTACCTGTTATATCCATACCAGATGAATAAGAATTTTGTTTTTTACCTTTAACTATTATTTCTTTAACTGGTTCTTTTAGTCTTTCAGTAGCACTTTCATTAATTACAGAGCTTTCTATTTGCCCATTAACTTTTTGTATCTTACTAGTAACTCTTTGAAGACCATTTTCTCCTTTTTGAGTAACCTCTTCTGTTCCAGCCATCTTATTTTCATCATATTTAACTTCTGTATCGTATTTTATCTCTTGGTCAAAAACGGTATGATCAACTTCTACTAATCTAAATTGTGGTTTAATAATATTTATAGTTACTTGTTGCCCGGTAAACAATAAACTATTTTCATCTTTAAATGATGGGTTTGCAATTAAAAATTCTTTATCAGATAGTTTATTATTAAAAGCTATATCAGTAATAGTATCTCCATCTTGAACAGTATACTTTTGATATTCATCTAAAGTACCAAATAATAAATACTTACTTAAATCATCAACGCTTTCATAAATAGTTTTATCAACAGGTACTTTAGTATTCTTAACTGATATTTTATTATCTATATAAACATTTTCTATTATCGTACCTGTATCTTTAATTTCTTTTTGTTTATTGTTTAGATATTTTTCATAATCATCATTATTAACAAATGATCTAATAGTTTTATCCATGGCATTTGTAAAAACATCTTTGTCTAAAACATAAATTGTCTGGTCTACTCCTTTTACTTTTTCTCCTTGTTCATTAACTGTATCTATCCCTTTAATCTTAATAGCATACCCATTTATTGTAAAGGATTCTAAATCTGCTAATTTATCATATATTTGTTTAGTAGTAGAAATCTTTTCTTGATACGTTATTTCTTTTTCTATTTTTAAATCTTCCGGAGCATAAACTTTATCTACTTTATATTTATTTTTAATTTTTTCTTGTTCTCTATCTATGTATTGCTCTAATTTTTCTTTATTTTCTATTAATCCTAGTGATTTTCCTTTTAGATAAACTCTATATACTTCTTGTGGCTCTTTAGCTTTAGATGTAGGACAAAAGAAAACTAATAAAAAACTTATAACTAGTGCAAAACTTATAACTAATATCTTTTTCCCCATTTTATTCCTCCTCTTCTGGTCCTTTAGTCATATTAAGAAAGGTTGATGTATCTTTTTTAAATAATAACTGGATAGTAGCTTGAGGACCATTTCTATGCTTAGCAATAATAAATTCACTAATACTAGTTGCATCTTTCTTAGCTTCTTTATTATAGTAATCATCTCTATATAGGAATCCTACTAAGTCAGCATCCTGCTCAATAGAACCAGACTCACGTAAGTCTGAAAGCATTGGTCTTTTATCTTCTCTTCCTTCAACACTACGTGATAACTGAGCAAGGGCTATTATTGGTATATGTAACTCCATAGCAAGAGTTTTTAAGCTACGAGAAATATCAGCTACCTCTTGTTGTCTATTACTTCCATAATTTTTTCCTCCAGAAATTAACTGTAAGTAGTCAATTATTACTAGGTTAAGTCCATCAGTAGAACTTGCTAATCTTCTACACTTGGCTCTTATTTCACCGATAGTTATTCCCGGTGTATCATCTATATAAAGTTTAGCTTTAGATAATTGAGTAGTTGCTTCATTAAATCTTTTCCAATCTTGATTTAATAATTTACCTGTTCTCATCTTATAACCTTCTATTTGACCAAGTGAGGAGATTATACGATTTGCTAACTGACTAGCTCCCATTTCTAAGTTGAATACTGCTACCGTACTATCAGAGTGAGTGGTTACATAAGTAGCAAGATTAAGAGCAAAGGCAGTTTTACCCATACCAGGACGAGCAGCTATTATAATCATTTCATTTTCATGAAGACCAGCTGTTAACTTATCAAAGTCATACCAACCAGTAGCAATACCGGTTACTTCTCCTTTAGATTCAGCTAATTTTTCTAAGTCTTCTTGGGTTTTTATTAACACATCTTGAATACTTTGAAACTCTCCACTTTTTCTATTTTTAGCAATATTTAGTATCTGTTTTTCTGCTTGGTCTAACACATCATTAACATTTTCTTCTTGATTATAACCTAATGTTACTATATTAGTAGCTGTTTCTATCAATCCTCGTAAAAGAGCTGTTTTATCTACTTCTTTGATATAATAATCTATATTACTGGCTGTTGGAACAAACTCAATTATTTCTGTTAAATAAGAAACGCCCCCTGCCTCTGTTAAAGCATTCATTCTAGTAAGTTCTGTTGTAACTGTTGTTAAGTCTAAAGGAATTTTTTCTTCATGTAAGTTTTGAAAAGCCTTAAAGATTTTGGCATTTCTAGTATCAAAAAAACTAGATTCTGATAAATTTTCTAGAACAAGTGTAGCTGCATCTGTTGATAAAAAACAAGAACCTAATACACTCATTTCAGCTTCTTTATTATGTGGTAATTCTCTTAAGGCCATAAACTTCCTCCTTTACTTCTACTTTACTAAATGAACTTTTACAATAGCACTAACTTCTTTATATAATTCTATTTCTATCTTATGAAAACCTAAAGATGATAGTGAATCTTGCAATTTAATTTGGTTTTTATCTATATTGTATCCATTATTCTTTAATTCTTCTTTTATTTGTTTTTGACTAACACTTCCAAAGACACGGTCACCTTCACCAGTTTTTACTTTAAAGGTTAAAACCAATTTTTCTAATTTAGCTTTTTCTTCCATTGCTTCTTTCTTAGCTTTATCATGATTTTCTTTTCTTATAGCTTGTTCTTTCTTTAAGTTGTCTAAGTTTTCTTGATTAGCTACTACAGCAAGATTCTTTTTAATTAGAAAATTAATAGCATAACCATCTTTTACTTCTTTAATTTCATCTTTCTTTCCTACCCCTTTTACATCTTGACGAAAAATTACTCTCATTATTCTTCCTCCTTAATTGCTTGATTTAATTTTTCAGAGACTTTACTGATTGGAAGATTTTCAAATTGAGCAGCTCCTCCCATTTTGTCTCCTCCTCCACCAATTCTAGATAATATATTAGCAATACTTTTTTTACCAATACTACGCCCACTGATAGAGGTTACATTATTAGCTGTTTTAGCAATTACAAAAGATAATTCTATATCATTAAAGAAAAGTAAAGTATCAGCTATTTTAGCTAAGTCTTCTCTTCTATAAATAGAATAACTACTTCCCTTTGCAATAGCTATTTTATCATTAATTATCTCTACATTAGTAATTAATTTTTGACGTTCCATATAATCTTTTAAGTCTTGTCTTAATAGATATTGAACTTTAGTAGTACTAGCTCCCATACAAGATAAGTAATAAGCACTATAATATGTTTCACTATTAGTTTTAAGAGTAAAATTATTAGTATCTAAAACTATTCCAGATAATATTAGGGTTGCATAGTATGGATCTATTGGTGAATTATAAGTTTCTATTAAATTTGTTATCATTTCACAAGTACTAGAAGCAGTATTATCAATTATTCTATTAGGACAAGAAATTGATGTTTCACCTAACTCATGATGATCTAGAATCACTACTTTATCTTCATCAAATAGGGATATGATAGCATTATCTTGAACTAATTCTTTCTTATTAGTATCTAGTATAAATAAAAGATTTCGTTTATTACGTAAATATAAGTTATCTTCTACTTCTTTTCCTGTAACTATTTGTAGACAACCATCTAATTCTCTTAATACTTTTTCAACGCCTAACTCATGTTCTTTATCATTTATTACCAAATAGCAATTCTTTCTTTGCTTCTCTAAAATTGAATATAAACCTATAGAACTTCCTAAAGCATCTAAATCTAAATTTTTATGAGCCATTATAAATATAGTCTTAGCACCACGAATTAGTTTCTTTAACTCTTTTTTCTTTTCACCAATTTTCAAAACAACCACCTCTATCCAATTTTAAAAAAAGAAGATGTTAATTCTTCTTAATAAATTACAGTTATAATATATCATTTTTAACATTAAAAAGCAAACTATCTTCATAAGATTAATATCATTTTCAATATAAAAAGTTGAAACCAAAAGTCCCAACTTTAAAATATTATTTTGTAAATGGTAATAATGCAATTGCACGTGCTCTTTTAATTTCATTAGCTATAACACGTTGATGTTTTGCACAAGCACCTGTAACACGACGAGGTAATATTTTTCCTCTTTCGTTAATGTATTTTCTTAAAATATCAACATCTTTATAATCAAAAGTTTTTCCTTGACACATTAAGCATACTTTTTTCTTCTTACGATAAAATTCTGCCATAACTTAACCTCCTCTTTAAAATGGTAATTCGTCATCATTTATCTCGATATTAGAGCCAAATTCAGTATAAGGATCACTTGATACATTTGTACCTGTAGAAGCTGATGTAGCACTAAAATCATAAGGAGTAGTAGCATCAGTGGTAGATGGTTGATTATTGAAATTAGAAGGAACTGGTTGACTATTAAAATTTGGTTGGTTAGATGATTGAGAATTATCTCTTTTTGTACCAACAAAATCAATATTTTCAACCACAACTTCAGTAACATATCTTCTTTGACCATTTTGATCATCATAGTTTCTAGTTTGAATTCTACCTTCTACTGCCACTTGACTACCTTGAGATAAATAGTTTTTAACTGTTTCTGCTAGTTTTCTCCAAACAACACAGTTAATAAAGTCTGCTTCTCTTTCGCCATTTTGATTAGTAAATGAACGATTTACAGCAAGACTAAAGGTTGCTACTGGTGTATTACTACCAGTATAACGTAACTCAGGGTCTCTTGTTAATCGACCTATTAATATTACTTTATTCATAGTTACCTCTTTTTCTAGTCTTCTTTACGAATAATTAAATGACGTAAAATGTTTTCATTGATTCCAGCTAAACGATCAAATTCTTTAATAGCTTCATGAGAACCTTCTACTACGAATAAGAAATAATATCCATTTTTATATTTCTTTATTTCATATGCTAATTCTCTTTGTCCCATAGCTTTTTCTTCAACGATTTTAGCTTCTAAGTTTGTTAAAACCTTTTTTAGACTTTCAGCTTCATTTTTAATAGCAGTTTCCTCTAAATCTGGTTTTACAATAAACATAATTTCATACTTGTTCATTATTTCCACCTCCTTCTGGACATAAGACCTATTAAATAGGTAAGGAGTATTTTAAATACTCGTTTGTATTATAACAAAATAAATTAGAAAAGTCTATCTTTTTTAATTATTAAATCTAAAGTGACAAATATCTCCATCTTGCATGATATAATCTTTTCCTTCTATTCTGGCTTTTCCTGCTTCCCTAGTCTTTAACTCACTACCGTATTCCATTAAATCATCATAACTAATAACTTCAGCTTTGATAAATCCCTTTTCAAAGTCTGTATGGATAATACCTGCACACTTCTTAGCATTCATACCTTTCTTAAAAGTCCAAGCCCTTACTTCATCTTTACCTACAGTAAAATATGTCGCCAAACCTAATAAATCATAAGTAGCAGAAATTAATTGCTCTAGTCCACTATTTTCCATTCCCAAAGCTTCTAACATATCTTTTTTATCTGTATCACTTAATTCACTTAGTTCTTCTTCAATCTTAGCACATAAAACAACTACAGAAGCATTTTCTTTCTTTGCATACTCTTTAACTTCTTTCACATAGGAATTATCTTCTAGGCCTATCATACTTTCATCTATATTAGCTACATATATGATAGGTTTTATTGTTAAGAAATTATAAGATTTTAGTATTTTCAATTCATCATCTTTAAAGTCTATATGTCTTACTGGTTGATTTTCTTCAAGAGTAGTCTTTATTTTCTCTAATAATTCATATTCTAACTTTTCTTGTTTATCCTTACTCATTAAAGCTCTTTTACTAATTTTTCCTAAACGATTAGTAACCATTTCCAAATCACTAATAATAAGCTCTAGATTAATAGTTTCTAAATCTCTTATTGGATCAACATTACCATCTACATGAATTATTTTTCCATTATCAAAACATCTAACTACTTCTACTATAGCATCAGTTTCTCTTATATGTGATAAAAATTTATTTCCTAATCCTTCTCCTTTACTAGCTCCTCTAACAAGACCTGCAATATCTGTAAATTCATAACTAGTAGGAATGGTCTTCTTAGGTTCATACATTTCTGTTAGCCTATCAAGACGAACATCTTTAACATTAACTACACCCACATTAGGATCAATCGTTGCAAATGGATAATTTTCTGCTAAAATATGTTGATTAGTAATAGCATTAAATAATGTACTCTTCCCTACATTTGGTAATCCTATAATACCTGCTTTTAAACTCATAAATAAAACTCCTTCCAAAATAAAAAGAAAATAATATAATTTTCTTTCTTATTTTAATCTAATTAAGACAAATTGTCAAAACTATAATGTTGGATAAACTCCTGGACCTATTGGTAAACCTATTAAATACCAACCTATTGTTAATAAAATCCAAGAAATTGAAATTATTGTAAAGTATGGCATAACATATGCTATTGCTTGATGAATAGTTATTGGTTTTGACTTATCTTTATTATATATATTTAAGTACCCTATATATATGGCAAAAGCTGCTAATAACGGAGTAATACCTGCAGTCATTGAATCACCTGCTCTTAGAATAAACTGAGCAAATTGTGGTGAAATATTAGCTTGCATCATAGCTGGTACCATAACTGGTGCAAAGATTTGCCATTTACTAGATGGTGTTGTAATAAATATATTAGCTATAGCTATTAATACTAAGGAAATAATTATAAGTGGTAATGCACTAAAGGAAACACTTCCTAAGATATTAGCACCCCAAGTAGCTATTATTGTTCCAATGTTAGTCTCTCTAAAAATAGAAATAAACTGACTTGCTACAAATAGTAGCATAACCATCTCTGCACTTGATGTAAACATTTTTTCACAACCATATATTAAGTCTTTATCATTCTTTATTGACTTTGCCCCTACTCCATAAGCGATACTTGTAAGAATAAATAATAAACTTATCATATAGGTAAATCCATCTTGGAAATAGGAATTAGTACCAAATAATTGACCTAAATAAGTATCTTCACTCATATCTAGTAACATACCACTAGATGGTAAATTAGGTATTATCATATAAATAAAAGCTATTATAACTACTATTGCTGTAATTAAGGCATACTTAAGTCCTGATTTTTCTTTCTTTTCTTTGGCAATTCTTTCTTGTTCTATTTCTTCTTCATCTACTACTGTTAACTCTTCTGTTTTAACATTTTCTTGATTATCTTTATATTTACCTAATCTCTTAACTATTATACTTTCTACAATTACAGTTCCAATAATTGAAAGTAAAACTGAAAAAGCAATTATTATAATTAAGTTAGATGTTAAACTAATATGAGTACTTTTGTCTATTAATCTAGCCGCTGATGTTGTATAAGGAATTAAATTAACTTCCATTGAACCTACAAATAAACTTATAGCTGAACCAAAACTAACTCCACAAAAAGCTGCTACTATTCCTGCAAATGGATTTCTGTTATTTGCTTGAAATATTATTGCTGATAAAGGTATTAATAAGACATAACCTATATCATTTATTAAAGAAGAGATAGTTGCTAGAAAAATAATAATAAACGTAACTATTCTCTTATCCATTTTTTTTATTTTTCTTGAAATAAATGTATCAAGAAAACCAGTTGATGATGATACACCTAGTCCAATTAAAGTAAGCATCAACATTCCAAATGGAGCAAATGATAAAAAATTGCGTAATGCATTACTAAAAATAAATTTCATCCCATCAAAAGTCAACATATTTTTTACTGCAACTAAAACACTTTCCAATTCATAATTAGAAGTATTAACTTTACTATAAGTTCCTTGCATTTGCAAAGCTGATAAAATAGCACTTGCTAATATTGTCATTATAGTCAAAAAAATAAAAACTGTAATAGGATGAAAATAAAATTTCTTAAGTTTCAGTTTTTTCTTGTCCTTCATATAACTCCTCTTTTACTTTCTTAATCTTTTTATTTAATTCAATTCTTGGAATTAATACTGTTCTACCACAATTACAACACTTAAGTTTAATATCAACTCCAAGACGTACTACTTCCCATTCATTAGTTCCACAGGGGTGTCCTTTTTTTAGAATTAAATGAGTTCCTACTTGATAATTATTATTCATTATGCACCTCTACTTGTGGATATGGTATCTTAATTCCTGCTTCATCTAAAGCTAGTTTAAAGTCTTTTTTCATCTTTCTTTCAACAGCAAAGTTTTTATTAGACCTAGTTTTTAAAACAATTCTATAAACAACTGCTGAATCATTTAATTTTTCTACTCCCCATAACTCACACTTACCTTTTAGATTATCGTAAGTCTTATTAATTTTTTCCATAGTAGCATTTATAACTTTTTCCACTTCATTTAAGTCACTTTCGTAACTTACTGATATATCTACTACCGCTAAAGAAGGATTCAAACTATAATTAATTACTTCATTTATAGTATGATTAGAAATAATCTTAACTGCTCCTTTATAGTCTTTTATTCTAGTGGTTTTAAGTCCCATAGAAATAACGTCTCCTCTAAATCCATTAATAGATACATTATCTCCTATTTCAAATTGATCTTCTAAAAGAATAGCAAGTCCTGCTAAAAAGTCTTTTGCAACATCTTGAAATGCTAAAGAAAGGACAGCAGTAGCAATACCAATTCCAGCAAATATTTTACTAACATCTACATGATATAATGAGAGAATAGATAACATTGTTATAATAATTATTAAATATTTAACAAAATTTACAATAATGCTCTTTGATGTTTCTAGTTTTCGACGATGCTTTGATGATACATTATTCTTAATTAAAGCTTGTTGTAAGATAAAATTTAATATTCTATAAATAATATATGCTACAGCAATATAAATAATTGGTTTTAAAATGTACAAGAAAATTTCTGAATCTAAAAATTCTTTCACTATATCACTTCCTTTTACTATTATTTATCTAATTGCATAATTTCAAGTATTCTTGTTAAATCTGCTGCATTTTCAAATTTAATTTCTATTTTGTTTTTCTTGATTTTTACTCTTGTTCCTAATTTATCACACAAAGTACTTGCTATATAACTATATTCTGAATCACTTGCTTCTCTTCTTCTAATTTCTTTTTTTCTATGAAAATCCACTGGTGAATTAGTCATATCTTCTAGTTGTCTAACACTAAGTTTTTTAACTACTACATCATTAGCTAGCTTCTTTATTTGTTCTTTATCATCTAATTTACTTAGTATTCTAGCATGTCCCATAGATATTTCTTTTGTAATTATCATATCTTTTACTTCTTCTGGTAAAGTCAATAATCCCATCATATTAGTAACATGACTACGGCTTTTACCTACTTTTTTAGATAGCTCTTCTTGAGTTAAGTTCAACTCTTGTTGTAATCTCTTATAAGCCATAGCTTCTTCCATAGCATTTAAATCTTCTCTTTGAAGGTTTTCAAGTAATGCTATTTCCATCATTTGTTCATCAGTTAAATCTTTTACAATAGCTGGTATTTTATCAAGTCCTGCCATTCTACTAGCAAGTACTCTTCTTTCTCCCGCTACTATTTCATAGCCTTTTATACTTTTCTTAGCTATAATTGGTTGAAAAACTCCATGTTCTTTAATTGAATTAGATAACTCTTGTAAAGCTTCTTCATCAAAAGTTTTTCTCGGTTGATAAGGATTACTACGGAATTGGTCTAAATCTAAATCAACAATTTCATTTTTAGGGGTAGATTCTATAATTTTTTCTTCCACTTTATTTATATCTATTTGCTCTGTATTGAATAACTCTTCTAATCCTTTTCCTAAGGCTCTTCTTTTAGTTTCCATTACAATCAATCACTTCCTTTGCTAAATTTAAATAAGCTTCGCTTCCCTTACTTTTAGGGTCATATACTATTATTGGTTCACCATGACTTGGTGCTTCTGTTAATCTTATTAGTCTTGGAATAATAGTATTATAAACTTTTTCTTTAAAGAATTTTCTTATATCTTCTACCACCTCGAATCCTAAATTAGTTCTAGAATCTAGCATAGTTAGTAAAACTCCTTCTATATCTAAATTAGGATTTAATTGTTTTTGTGCAAGTCTTATAGTATTTAGTAACTGCATAATTCCTTCTAAGGCAAAGAATTCACATTGAACTGGGATAATCACTGAATCACTAGCAGTTAAAGCATTTGTTGTAATAAGTCCTAAAGATGGAGGACAATCAATAATGATAAAATCAAAATTATCTTTTATATCTTCCAAATGTTGTTTTAATTGAGCCCCTTTTGCAAATCCAGGTTCTTGTTGACTCTTTTCTAATAGTTCAATATCAAGTCCTGCTAGATTTATAGTGGCTGGTAAAACATATAACTGTTTATATTTAGTCTTTATCATAGCTTCCACACAAGTACATCTTCCTGTTAATACATCATAAATACTATTATTTATATCTCCTTTATTTATTCCAACTCCAGTTGTTGTATTTCCCTGTGGATCTAAATCAATTAATAAAACCCTTTTTCCTAGATATGCAAGAGAAGCAGATAAATTAATACTAGTAGTAGTCTTTCCTACTCCTCCCTTTTGATTTACTAATGATATGACTTTTCCCATTTTTATCACTCGCTTCTTTTCATAACTCTATTTAATTGTATCAGAAATAGCTTATTATGAAAATAATTTTTAGGAAAAAAAGTAGATTTCTCTACTTTAACTATTCTTCATTTTTGGCTATCTTAATAACTATTTGATAATTCTTTTCAAAGTTCATTTCTTCACTTTCTACTTTAAATCCTGATTGTTCTATTCTTTTAACAGCATCACGCACTACATCTAAACAATCATTAAAATCAAGTTTTGGTACTTCTTGTCCTTCTTCAATCTTCTTACCCATTATTTTTTCTACATCATCAGAGAAAATTGGATTATGAGCAAACGGATTGTTATATGTATCTAGATATGGTACTTCATTCTTTTCTTCTACTTGATTCTCTCCTCTATTTACATTTAATAAACTATCAGGAGTCGGTGTATTATTAGTTGGAGTAACACTAGATGATAATAAAGCATCAAGAGCTGATTGATTATTGTTAGAAGGCATAGAAGCCTGAGAAGTTTGTCCACCACTTACGCTAGAATCATCTGAATCCGGTTGAAAGAATTTAAAATTACTATTCATACTTTGTTCAGGTTGAACATCACCAGTTGGATTTACTTTTAATAAGCTATCCATATCCATAGATGGTTTCTCTTCCTTAACATTAATATCTTGAGCATTATTTCTAAGTTCATCTAAATTAAGTTCTGAACTAGCTGTACTCTTTAATAATGGATCTTGTATATCAGCTATTTTCTCATCTCCATAATCTATAAATTTAGGAGGTGTACTATAATCAATATCTATATCACTATTATTAGGCATTGAGGTATTAATAGAAGGATTAGAAGAAGGTACTACTTTAGCAGAATTATTATTATCTAAGTTTAGATTTGGTAAACTTGGAACGTTAACACTAGTATTTTCATTTACTGATACTGGTTCTCTATTTAATAATTTTTCTATATCTGCTGTAGCAATTTTTTCCTTAGGTTTAGGATTAATCTCCTCTTCTAATTCTCTAACTGTCATTTTATTAGCTATTATTTTGTTAAGTAATTGTTTTTGCTTTTCTTGGTTATCTACTGCTAATAAAGCTCTAGCATGACGTTCTGATATCTTTTCTTTTAGTAAAGCATCTTGAACATCATCAGATAAAGATAGTAATCTTAATTTATTAGCAACAGCACTCTGACTTTTACCCATAGTTTTAGCTAATTCCTCTTGAGTCATCTGGTCTAACTCTAAGATTTTTTGATAAGTTCTAGCTTCTTCTATTGGATTTAGATTCTTTCTTTGTAAATTTTCAAGTAGAGCTACTTTACTACTTTCTTTATCATCTAAATTACGAACAATAGCTGGTATTTTAGTAAGTCCTGCTAAAGCACTTGCTTTATATCTACGTTCTCCTGCAATAATTTCATATTTGTTTCCTATATTACGAACAATTATAGGTTGAATCACCCCATGTTCTTTGATAGAAACAGCTAATTCTTTTAAGGCTTTTTCATCAAATACTTGTCTTGGTTGAAATCTATTTGGAATTATATCATCTAAGTATAAATATACAACTTCATTTTCATTATTCTGCATTACTATCCCTCACTTTATTCTTTCTAATCTTCCTATGATATCATTATAGCATCAAAAGAGTAATTAATCTAGCAATTAATTACATTTTATCTTCAAAATAGTTCTAGTACTTCCCTCTTTTGGTAACTTAAACTCTACTTTTCTATCTAAATTATACTTTTTTCTTTCAAAAATTGACTTAGCCATTACTAATTCTTCATCTACATTACCTTTCATTGCAACAAAATAACCATTTTTCTTTACTAGTGGCATAGTCCAAGATAATAATTTAGATAAATTAGCTACTGCTCTTGCAGTAACAATATCATATTTATTTCCTTTTCTAGCTAAGTCTTCAGCTCTTATATGAATAGCTTCTATTCCATTTAAATCTAAATTTTCAATTACTCTATTAAGATAATTAACTCTCTTTTGTAAAGCGTCTACTAAGGTTATGTCTAAATTTGGATAAAATATTTTTAAGACTAAACCCGGAAAACCAGCGCCAGTACCAACATCACATAATGTTAAATTACCAGTTAAATCACAAACTTTAGTTATAGTTAAACTATCATAGAAATGTTTTAAATAAACATCATCTTTGGAAACAATCCTTGTTAAGTTCATTACTTTGTTTTCTTCTATCATTATCTCATATAATTTTTCAAGTTTAGATAATTGTTCCTCTGTTGGATTAATTCCCAATAGTCTTACTTGTTCCACAAATTCAGCTTCAGTCATTTTTTCTTTCCCCTTTTTTCAAATAAACCATTATTATAGCAATATCGGCTGGATTAACCCCACTTATTCTACTTGCCTGAGCTAGTGTTTCTGGTTCTACAGTTTTTAATTTTTCTCTAGCTTCACTTGCAATATTTTTTATATCATCATAAGAAATATTAGCAGGTATCTTTATTTTTTCTAAGTCTAACAATTTCTTAGTATCTTTTTCTTGTTTTTTAATATACCCTTCATATTGAATTTGTATCTCTACCTCTTCTTTTTCAGCTTTTGAATAAGGAAATTCTTTAAATTTTTCTATATCATTAAAGGATAATTCTGGTCTTTTTAGCAAGTCATATAGAGTTATACCATCTTTTAAAGGAGCTGTTCCTAACTTCTCTAATAATGTATTAGTCTCTTTAGTAGGTGTTATTTTTTCACTCTTTAAGATATTTATTATCTTTTCAATATTATTTTTCTTTTCATTAAATTTCTTATAAGTATCTTCATCAATTAAACCTATTTGATAACCATAATCTCTTAATCTTAAATCAGCATTATCATTTCTTAATAGTAATCTATACTCTGCTCTTGAGGTTAAAAGTCTATAAGGATCTTTTACTCCTTTAGTTACTAAATCATCAATTAATACACCTATATATGATTCACTTCTATTAAGAATTAATGGGTCTTTTCCTTCAATTTTTAAACTGGCATTTATCCCTGCAATTAATCCTTGACCAGCTGCTTCTTCATAACCGCTTGTTCCATTGATTTGACCAGCTGTATAAAGTCCTTCAATTAGTTTTGTTTCAAGGCTACGTTTAATTTGTTTAGAATCAATAGCATCATACTCTATTGCATAGGCATATCTTAAAATTTTAGCGTTTTCTAGTCCTTTTAAACTGTGAACCATCTCTTCTTGAACGTATTCAGGCATACTTGTTGAGAATCCCTGTAAATATATATCATCATATGATAAACTTTCTGGCTCTAAAAACAATTGATGACGTTCTTTATCACTAAATCTTACTACTTTATCTTCTATTGATGGACAATATCTTGGCCCTACTCCTTCAACATAACCACCATACATACTAGATTCTTTTAGATGTTCTTTGATAATTTCATGAGTTTTACTATTAGTATAAACTAAATGACAAGGTATTTGATAGTGATATGCTAAAGCATCAGTATTATCATAAGAAAAAGTTAAATTTTCTTTACTGCCCTCTTCTATTGCCACTTTATCAAAGTCTATACTACTTCTTTCAATTCTTGGTGGTGTACCAGTTTTTAACCTCTTAATAGTAAAACCTAGCTCTTTTAATTTAGTACTTAAAAATTTACTTTCTTTTTCTCCATGTGGTCCTTCTGACTTTTTCTTACTACCTATTAAAATAGAACTTCTTAAATAAGTACCAGTAGTTAGTATTACTGCTTTAGAATTAATCTCTGTTCCATCAGCTAAAATAACTCCACCAATCTTACCATCTTTAACTATTAAATTTTCGACAAAGGCTCCCATTAAATCTAAATTTTCTTGATTTTTAAGAGTCTTTTGCATTTCCTTTTTATATAAAATTTTATCGGCTTGAGCTCGTAAAGCTTGAACTGCTTTTCCCTTTTTAGTATTTAATATTTTCATCTGAAGAGAACTTTTATCAGTATTTTTAGCCATCTCTCCACCTAAAGCATCTATTTCTCTTACTACTATACCTTTAGCAGGTCCTCCTATCGAAGGATTACATGGCATATCAGCAATATTATCTAAATTTCCACTTATTAATAATGTCTTATGATTCTTTCTAGCACAAGCAAGAGCCGCTTCACAACCAGCGTGACCTCCTCCTACTACAATTATTTCATAATTCATCTAAATCACGTATAATCTAATTATGGTCTAAATGACCTATATTAGATCCCTTTCTATTTAT
>ENA-OPSV01000039-OPSV01000039.1-human-gut-metagenome-genome-assembly--contig:-NODE-39-length-93709-cov-4.546597_pt1:5000-93709 | contig 93709 bp, 70 predicted proteins | sample MGYA00241460_ERZ501912 | MGnify/ENA primary metagenome ERZ501912 (study PRJEB25962, sample SAMEA2042402) | human gut metagenome | biome: human gut; feature: human-associated habitat...
AACGGTAGCGATCGCTTTGGTAAAGATCGCTAGTTCTTCAGGCGCTTTGCAATTGGGGGATCTGCTGAATACCGAAAAGGCTTTTACCGTGATTCTGGGTATCTTTCTTTCTGTGGCGATCGCTTTTTTCTTTGGTGTGATCGTGCAGTATCTGTCCCGGATCTTGTTCTCGTTTAATTATAAGAAAAGCTCTAAATATTTTATTGGTCTGTTCGGAGGTTTAGCGGCCACTTCCATCATTTACTTTATGCTGATAAAGGGATTGAAGACAAGTTCTTTTATGACGGGTGAGTTCAAGGATATGGTGTATGCCAATACGGGGATGATCGTTTTGGGATGTATGGTATTTTTTACGATCTTGATGCAGGTATTGCATTGGTTGAAGGTGAATGTATTCAAGGTAGTCATTTTGATGGGTACGTTTGCCTTGGCGTTGGCTTTTGCCGGGAATGACTTGGTGAACTTTATCGGAGTCCCCTTGGCTGGCTATTCCTCTTATATGGACTTGATGGCGCAGGGAGGGACCACTACCACGGATACATTTTTGATGACCTCCTTGTTGGGACCGGCCCAGACACCTTGGTATTTCTTGGTGGGTTCCGGGGTCGTGATGGTAATCGCCTTGGCTACCTCCAAAAAGGCTCAGAACGTGGTGAAGACTTCCTTGGATCTGTCTCGTCAATCGGATGGAGAGGAGTCTTTCGGTACATCGCCTGTCGCACGGGTATTGGTACGGAATTGCAGTAATATATCCGCTACGATATTAAGTATCGTGCCCACTCCGGTTAAGAACTGGATTGATAGCCGTTTCAACCAAAGCGAGATGATCATGGATGACAAGGCTAGCTTCGACTTGGTACGTGCCTCGGTGAACGTGGTTTTGTCCGGATTGCTGATCGCTTTGGGAACCTCCTTGAAATTGCCTTTATCTACGACGTATGTGGCTTTCATGGTCGCTATGGGTACTTCGTTGGCAGACCGTGCTTGGGGGCGTGAGAGCGCCGTATATCGCATCACAGGCGTATTGTCCGTGATAGGTGGTTGGTTCATTACGGCAGGGGCTGCTTTTACGATCTGTTTCATCGTCGCTCTTTTGATTTATTGGGGAGGTATTCCAGCTTTGGTCGCTATGATTGGTTTGGCGATCTATTCGTTGGTTCGTAGCCACTTCGCTTATAAGGCTAAATTGCGGAAAGAGGCATTGAAGGAGGAGGTGAATTCTACGGTGTCTAAACTTCGTAAGGCTACGGATACCCGTGAGGCTTTGGCACTGTTCCGCGAGCATAGCCGTGAGGAATTACAATCCGATCTGGATTTTACGGCGGAAGTATTCGGTAAGGCGGTAAATGGATTCATGAATGAGAACCTCCGTGAGTTGCGCAAGGTCTTGACTGCCGTGGAGGAGAAGAAGATTCACTTGAAGCAAGTGAAACGTGTCGGTACGCTTGGCGTTACCCAATTGGATCACGATATCGCCGTGGAGAAGGGGCTTTATTATTATCAAGGAAATGACTTCGCCAGCGAGATCATATTCAGTATCCGTCGCTTAGCAGAACCGATGAAAGATCATATCGATAATAATTTCAGCCCGTTGAGTCCGGTACAGAAAGATGATTTTGGTAAGGTATCTGAACAAATCATCTCCTTCTTGAGAAATTGCGCTACTATGATCCGTAAAAACGATTATATTGGTTTTGAGGAGCTGATCGCTGAGTCGATTACCTTGATGAACCAACTTACCGCCTTGAAGAAAGGGGAGTTGAAGCGTATCCAAGGGCAGTCCGGCAGCACGAAGGTGAGCATGGTTTATTTGAACATGGTACAAGAGGCCCAGAACGTGGTTTCTTTTACGGCGAACCTTTTGAAGGTGAGCAGGAAGTTCCAGAAGGAATAATCAGTCTCTATTCTATTGGGATGGTGGGAGACGGGGCATGCCCCGTCTCTACTGGTTTATAGGGTTAGCATCTTCTTTTCTTTGACTAAATCACTCTCGTCCATCCGCAGGGATGGGACTGTACACATCTTGATAAAATCTCCTGTTTGGCAAGTATAATCATAGTAGGCCTGTTGTTCCGGGGTAAAATCTTCTTTATCGATCAGTCCGCTTTTCCGGCTCATGAATTCATCGATCTCCGTGCTTTCTGATTCCTTGATAAGAAGGATTCGGCGGGCAATCGGGTTACGATTATAATCCTGCCCGATGTATAATCCTCGTAATTGGCGGGGATTCTTGAAAAATGGTATTTGCAGGTATATCGTTACCATCGTGAATTGGGGCGCTTGGTTCTCGTTCAGCATGCAATGGAAATTCTGAGGATCGGGCATGATCCCGAATCCCCATTGAGCCTCTCCATAAGCGCTGATCCGCCCTACACGGACTTGATTATCCGAGGGGGAGAGTAGGAAGGGTTCCATCTTGAGGCAGTCCGAGGAGGAAGAAAGGCTGTAACTGGTATAGATTCCTTTGAAAGCCTCTATTTTAGAGGCGGAGAGCCGTGTCTCCTCCATCAATTGCTTGGCGAAAGGATTATCTTTTAGGCTATCCGGTTCGGCGAGCTCCATCTGGTCTAGGCGAAGGATCATCTCCTCTATATGGGAAAGCAAACGTTTTTTCGACACGTTATTCACTAGGGCGAGCGCCGAGTCCAGCGCTTCTTCCGGCGGGTAACTCTTGATGCCCTCGAAATAATTCGGCAATACGGTCGTATATAGGGAGGACAATATGCTGGGAGCCATATCGATCCAGTCGGCTATCTCTTTCATCTTAACCCCATTGCTTCGTAGATATTCGATCTTTCGGTAGAATTCTTGAAGATTGTTCATGTGTTTATATTCTTGATTTACCTTACAAAATAAGAGGACATATGTTGCGTTTCCGTTTCATGAATGTTACATAAATATTTCTTTATAATTTATTGATTCCTAGTTGGGTATTAATAATATACATTCATGGGTTCAGTAATATGTCTGTAACATGGCGGCTGTACTTTTGCCTTCGAAAATAAAACGACAGAAGATTATGGACACTGCGATACAGAGCAATAAAACATCCCGGAAACGGATTTCCGATCTCCTTTTCATCCTATGGGCCGGAGGGGCCGCCTTGCTTTCTTATTCCTTGGTATATATGTTGCGTAAGCCGTATACGGCTGCCGCTTTCGAGGATCTGGAGGTATTCAATATGGACTATAAGGTGGCGGTCACGATCGTGCAGATATTGGGATACGTGGTGTCGAAGTTCATGGGAATTAAGTTGATATCGGAGTTGCGGCGGGAAGAGCGTTTGCGGTTCATCTTGATGTCCGTGGTGATGGCGGAACTTTCGTTGGTATTCTTCGGGTTGCTCTCGGCTCCTTATAATATAGCGGCGATGTTCTTGAACGGGCTTTCGCTGGGATGTATGTGGGGGATTATTTTCAGCTTTATAGAAGGACGTAGGATGACGGATGTCCTCGCTAGTTTGTTGGGCGTAAGTATGGTGATCAGTTCCGGTACAGCGAAGTCTGTCGGCTTGTACGTGATGGATATATGGCAGGTCAGCGAGTTCTGGATGCCGGCTTTGATCGGGGCGGTGGCATTGCCTTTGCTAGCCTTGTTGGGATATGCGCTAAACCGGCTTCCACAACCTACGGAGGAGGATATCGCCTTGAAGTCGGAGCGGGAGACCTTGAACGGGCGGCAGCGTTGGGAGCTTTTCAAGAACTTCATGCCTTTCTTGACGATGCTTTTCGTGGCGAATATAGCGATCGTGGTGTTACGGGATATCAAGGAGGACTTCTTGGTGAATATCATTGATATGTCCGGTTACTCACCTTGGTTGTTCACGCAAATAGATAGCGTGGTGACCTTGACTATCTTGGCGATCTTTGGTTTGATGGTGCTCGTGAAAGATAATTTTAAGGCGCTTTCAGTCCTGTACGGTTTGATTATTACGGGCATGATGGTCATGGCGTTCGTGTCGTTCGGGCAGGAGCGGATGGGATTGAGTCCGGTGACATGGCTTTTCTTGCAGAGCCTCTGCCTGTATATGGCTTACTTAACCTTCCAGACGATTTTCTTCGATCGCTTCATCGCTTGTTTCAAGATACGGGGAAACGTCGGTTTCTTTATTGTCTTAACAGATTTTCTGGGGTACACGGGTACGATACTGGTATTGGTGCTAAAGGAATTCGTGGGTACGAGATTGGATTGGGCAGTATTTTATAACCAACTTGCCGGATATGTAGGGATCTTTTGCTGTGCCACTTTTGTCGCTTCCTTCGTATATTTGCGGCAACGCTATCGCAAGGAGACCGCTTTATGTGGCTGCGAGGAAATAGCAACTCTTGAGCCTACCGAAAACAATGTCCTTACGATCGCTTAAACAAGAAAATTATTAAATACGATACATACAGAATATGAAGAAGATTTCAGGTGTCATTATGGATTGGGCCGGTACGGCCGTGGATTATGGATGCTTCGCTCCGTTGAACGCTTTCCTCAAGGTATTCTCGGAAGAGAAAGGGATTGATATCACTTACCGGCAGGCCCGTGAGCCGATGGGTCTCTTGAAGATCGATCATATCAAGGCGATCTTGAGTATGCCGGAGGTGAACGAGAAGTTCCGTGCCTTGTATAAGAGGGACTGGAACAAGAGGGACGTGGATGAGATGTACACTAGTTTCGAGAAACATTTGTTCGCTTCCTTGAAGGATTTCACCACTCCGATACCGGGAGTCTTGGAGACGATGGCGATGCTTCGCGAGCAAGGTATAAAGATCGGCTCTACGACCGGGTACACGGCGAAGATGATGGAGATTGTCCGTCCCGGAGCCGAGGCCAAAGGATATAGGGTAGATAATCTGGTGACACCGAACGAGGTCCCGGCCGGTCGCCCCGCTCCGTATATGATCTATAAGAATATGATCGATTTGGCGATTCCTTCCGTAGATCAAGTGGTGAAGGTAGGAGATACGATCGCTGATATTAAGGAGGGCGTGAACGCCAAGGTATGGAGCGTCGGTATCGTGACCGGTAGCAACGAGATGGGCGTGAGCGAGGAGGAATATAACAGCCGTCCGGCGGAAGAATGGGAATCTCTGAAGAAAGAGGTGCGTGAGCGTATGTTGGCGGCGGGGGCTCATTTCGTCTTGGATACGATCGCCGAGCTGCCTGCTTGCATTGAGAAGATTAACAACAGGGATCAAGCCTGATAACCGAATAAAATAAAACAATCATATGAGAAACTATTTATTATTGACACCGGGTCCGTTGAGTACGTCGCAGACGGTACGTGAGGCCATGCTTCAGGATTGGTGTACGTGGGATAAGGATTATAACGAGGGTATCGTTACCCCGATCCGTAAAGGCTTGCTGGCGATAGCGGGACTGGACGGGGATGCGTACACCAGTGTCCTGCTGCAAGGTAGCGGAACGTATTGTGTGGAGGCTACGATCGGGGCCACCGTGCGTCCGGAGGATAAATTGTTGATCCTCGCTAATGGCGCTTATGGCAAACGTATGGCGCAGATCGCCGATTATTATCATATCAATTACGTACTGGTCTCTTTGCATGAGACGGAACTGGTAACCGGCGAGGTAGCCCGACGTGCCTTGGAGGAGCATCCCGGTATCACGCATCTCTCAATGGTACATAGCGAGACCACGACCGGTTTGTTGAATCCGATTGAGGAGGTAGCCGAGGTGATCAAGGGCCGGGGGATTACCTTTATCGTGGATGCGATGAGCAGCTTTGGCGGTGTCCCTATCGACGTGAAAGGTTTAGGTATCGACTTCTTGGTCAGTAGTGCGAACAAATGTATTCAAGGAGTTCCCGGCTTCGGCTTTATCCTCGCCCAAAAAGATAAATTGATGGCGACGAAGGGGAATGCCCGCTCGCTTTCCTTAGATATCTATGCCCAGTGGGAAGCGATGGAGAAAGGGGGAGGCAAATGGCGTTTCACGTCTCCGACGCACGTGGTTCACGCTTTCTACCAAGCGATGAAGGAATTGAACGAGGAAGGCGGTATCACGGCTCGTTATAAGAGATATCAAGAGAATCACCGAGTATTGGTGGAAGGTATGCGTGGATTGGGCTTTAAGACGTTACTGTCCGATAACGCGCAAGGACCTATTATCACTTCGTTCTTATATCCCTCTGCGGATTTCGATTTCGCCTCGTTCTACGTGCGGCTAAAGGAGAAAGGCTTCGTGATCTATCCGGGTAAGATCTCGGATGCGGATACATTCCGTATCGGTAATATCGGAGATATCTTCCCGAAAGATATGGAAGCCTTGATACAAGCGATTAAAGAGATCCGGTAATCGATGCCCGTAACGTAACGAGTCCTTCGGGGCCCATATTGAACAGCAAATCAGCAATACTCAGATTGGGGAGGAATCCGAATTTCTCCCGGAATACTTGATAATAAGGTTCCGGGCGGAAGGCGGGATCTTCCCCTTCGTGTTTCGGGCGGATCGTTTCCCGGAAATCGTTGGCTACCTCCGGTTCATAATGGTCGGTGTAGACGACTGCGGGTTGCATATCCAACAGGTCACAGACTAGACGGCGCAGTTCCTCGTTGAAGTCGAGGAGGAACTCGTATTTCTTTTCGTAGAAAGGAGCGAAGTCATCGGCATAATACTCGAAAAACGGACTCATATTGTAGGCCGATACCAAAGCGTTCCAGTGTAGGTGCCGCCAGTTTCCGTGGTCGGAGATACGGATGTCCTTGGTCTGGCATTTCAAGGTATCCGGCTTGACGATGGGGATGGATAGGGAGAGTGGGCCGTTCGCGGCGGCGATGGAACAACGGTTACGATAGGTTTGCTTCACGTAATTCTCGGCGGTCTCGATACGGACCTCCGGGTATTGGAGCATCTTACAATATTGTTGTATGGGGCCTAGATAGGCGGTCGCTATATATACAGGTCGCATGATTAATGAACGGGTTTAAAGATTCGTTGTTTGTCGGGGCTGTACCAGCAGAGCCAAGCGTTGCCGACGATATGGTCGGCCGGTATGAAACCGAGATGGCGGGAATCTACCGCCTCGTTGGTATTATCGGACAGTACCCAATAGTAGTCTTGTTGGAAAAAGAAGAAATTAGTCTCCCGCCCGTCCAGATATAACTTTCCGTCACGGAAGGAAGCTTTACCATCCGTCTCCCGCATGATGATCTCCTTGCAGGCGGTGAGCGAGGCGGCGTCCAGCGGGTAAGCCCGGTCTTTCCGGGGGACGATCAACATGTATTCTTGCATTTGTTCCCCGATAAAATGACGGTTTATGGCGTCGGGCAATTCCTCCCTCAATTGATATTCCTCGAAAGCCGTGAGGCTGAGCATACAGCCGAAACTTTCCTGCCTGAAATCCCTAAGTGGGATGTCCAACTTCTCTAACGTCTCCAAGAACGTCTCCTTGGCGCTCAGTGTTATGAAATAGGAACAGAGGGAGCGAGGAGAGCGGGGGATTTTATGCCCGTTTATCGTATATCCGTCCATGCTGACCCGGATCGTATCGCCCGGCATACCGATGCAGCGGCTGATGAATAAGGGAGCATCCGCTGAATCCCGCGAGAGCGGGCTGGTAAAAAGCACGACCTTGCCCCGGACGGGCTTATTCTTCCCCGGTATTTTATTGACTAGGATATAATCCCCTTTATGCAAAGCCTCTTCCATAGAGTCCGTGGAGATGCGATAGGACTCTATGCAGAAAAGGCGTATGAGCATGACGATCCCCGCGGCTAGTGCGAAAGCTGCCAGCCATTTCATGAGAACTATCAGGAATCGTTGGATTGTCATAATACGAAGTTTTCACCTCTTAATCCGGATGAACCCAACGGAACAGGCGGTTCCAACGGATACCACCGTCGAACAGGCTGCGATCCTTGTCCAAGGATAGCCAAACCAAGATCGGCTTGCCGACAATGTGATCCTCGGGTACGAAACCCCATGAGCGGCTATCCGCGCTATTATGGCGGTTATCGCCCATCATCCAGTAATAATCGTATTTAAACGTATAGGAAGTCTCGGGCTTGCCGTTGATGTAGACCTTGCCGTCCTTCACTTCCAAGGTGTTGTTCTCGTAATTCTTGATACAACGGCTGTACAACGCAAGATTACGTTCGTCCAACGGGATGGTAGCCCCTTTCTTCGGGATCCAAAGCGGCCCGAAGTTATCGCGGGTCCAGCCAGTATTGTATCCGACCGGATAGGTGGGGCCGCCCAACGTCTCCGGCTCGATGATAACCTTCTTCACGGTAGGTAACTTCTCCGCTATCGCCAAGGCCTTTTTCGTGAGCGGCAGGCGATATACCGGGTTGTACTGTCCGTTCGCATTAGGCGTAAAGCCTAGGTATGACAATAGGTTTTGGTAATAACCGCCGCTGGAGGCCAGCATACGGTCATCCTTGCTTACGTCCATCAAACGGAATTGCTCCTCTGTGATCGGGGAGCCGTCTGTTTCGATGAAGTAGTTGAACTGCATATCTTTCGGGTTCTCGGCGGGTTTACCGTCTATGTACACTTGGTTGTCTATGAGTTGGAGCGTATCACCCGGCATACCGATACAACGCTTCACGTAATTCTCCCGTTTGTCGACCGGGCGGTACATAACCTCGCCGAACGTGGCCTTATCCAATAAGATACGTTCCCGTCCGTACTCCTCGACCAAGGAGTAGTAATCCGGGTTTTGCACTTTCACGGCGATCGTGTCGCCTGCGGGGAAGTTGAACACTACGATATCATTACGTTTCACGTGGCCCAAACCTTTCACCCGTTTGTAGCCCCATTCCGGCCAATCCAGATACGATTTACAGTTTAAGATAGGCAACGTATTTTGTACCAACGGGAAGGAGATCGGAGTGTTCGGTACGCGAGGGCCGTAACTTAATTTGCTGACGAACAGGTAATCTCCTACCAGCAAGGATTTCTCTAGGGAAGAACTCGGTATCTGATAGTTCTGGAAGACGAACAAATTGATGAAATAAACGGCTACCAGCGCGAATACGATATCGTCCACCCATTCCAATACGTTGCGTACCGTCGGGTTCTTAGACCGTTTCCAAGCTCCCCAAGGGATGTAGTGCGTCAAGAATATATCGACTAGGACGATTAATCCCAGCAGTAACCATAAGTTTTGCATCCAGATAGCGAACAACGTGTATAATACGGCCGCTATACTAAACTTGATCCATTGTTTTTTCGTGAACTTCTTCATCTTTTAGCTGATACGTTTAGAATTTGAATAAGTCATTCATGCCTAGGAAACCTTTCTTTCCGGCGGTAAACTCAGCGGCTACCACTGCGCCTAAGGCAAATCCGGCACGGCTCTTGGCATCATGCTTGATACTGATCGTATCCACGTCCGACTCATACGTGATCTCGTGGATACCCGGAACCTCACCCTCACGGATGGCGTGGATTGGTAGGTCGGTCGCGCTCTCGGCGTTCTCTAAGGTCCAGCGGTCTTTACGATCGATGTTTTCCAAGATTCCTTCGGCCAACGTGATAGCCGTTCCACTGGGTGCGTCCAGCTTGTGGATATGGTGGACTTCCGTCATCTTAACGTCGTAGGAGGGGAAGTTGTTCATGATTTTCGCCAGATACTTGTTCATGGCGAAGAAGATATTTACGCCGATGCTGAAGTTGGAGGCGTAGAAGAAGGTTTTGCCCTCTTTCTCGCATTTCTCCTTGATCTCGCCGATACGGTCCAGCCATCCGGTAGTACCCGATACGACCGGCACGCCTACCTCGAAACATTTCATATAGTTATTGAAAGCGGTAGCCGGGGTAGTAAACTCAATTGCCGCGTCGGCACTCTTGAACGCTTCTGAATATATATCCTCAGCGTTATTGATATCTATGATGGAAACAATTTGATGTCCTCTTTGGATGGCGATCTGCTCGATCGTTTTGCCCATTTTCCCGTAACCTATAAGTGCAATTTTCATACTTTAATTCAATTAATGTCGCAAATATACAGAAAATGAATTACATTTGAATCCAAAATCTTAACTCTGAAAGAATATGGAACGTTTATTACACTATGTTTGGAAATACAAACTCTACGCGAGTACTTCATTGGCTACCACCGAGGGGCTTCCCATCGCTGTTATCGATCCCGGAATACAAAACACCGACGCCGGTCCCGACTTCTTCAACGCCAAGATAAAGATTGACGGCACGGTATGGGCCGGAAGCGTGGAGATCCACGAAAAAGCTTCCGATTGGTTGCTGCATCATCACGATTCGGATAAGGCATATGACTCCGTTATCTTGCATGTAACGGGTGTGAATGACGCATCTATCTGCCGGATGAACGGTGAGCCTATTCCTCAATTGATATTACCCGTTCCGGAACCTGTCCGGAAAAATATCGATTGGTTATTGGTAAGAGAGGTGCCCGTCCCCTGTCTTGAGCGGATTCAAGATGTGGACTCCGTGCATCTGGCCTCATGGATGGATACCTTGCTCAGTGAGCGGCTGGAACGAAAGACAGAGGATATATACCGCCTGCTGGATCAGTACCAAGAGGATTGGAACGAGGTATTCTATATCCTATTGACCCGTAGTTTCGGCTTTGGCGTGAATAGCGACGCTTTCGAGTGGTTGGCGAAAAGCCTCCCCCTGCGATATATCCAAAAGCAAAGGGCTAGCGAGTCGCAAGTAGAGGCGATGCTTTTCGGACAAGCGGGTATGCTCTCGGAAGAGGGCTCCTGCCATTACTATCGTCTGCTGAGGCGGGAATATGAGTTTCTCCGCCATAAGTTCGATCTCAAGCCTTTGGATGAATCCTTGTTCAAAAGCCTTCGCATCCGTCCGACCAACTTCCCGCATGTGAAGTTGGCGCAACTGGCCGCTATCTGGCATCGGTACGATACGTTGTTCTCGATGATCCTGTCCGCTTCTTCTCCTAAAGAGATCAAGGATTATTTCCGTATCCAACCCTCGGATTATTGGAAGAATCATTATCACTTCCAATACGCCTCGGTGCAAAAAGATAAAATGATCGGGGAGAATGCCTTGAATATCCTGTTAATAAATACGGTAGTCCCTCTGCTATTCGCTTACGGCGGTCGAAATAAACTTCCTGAGTATTGCCTGCGTGCGACCCGCCTCTTGGAGAGTATCCCGCCGGAACGCAATCATATCGTAACCGCTTTTATCCAATCCGGTATCGAAGTCCATAACGCTGGTGATACGCAATCACTCATCCAGTTAAAACGAGAATATTGCGAGAAGCGAAAGTGTTTGTATTGCCGGATTGGGTTTAGGCTGCTGAAACGGAGTGTTAATCCTCCTCGGTAAAAGGAGCTCTTATATACTTGCCGTCTTTATGATTATTGGTGATATAACGTATAATATATCGATCACCTTTCCGGTTGAAAAAAACATACCATGTGGTATGTTTACTGCTTTTTCGTTTGAAAAAGGCGTATTGCAAATCTTTCCCGTATCGGTTGAACCTCATTTCAGCTGTATGGGAGAGGTTATAATGTGGCGCATGAGGTAAAGTGTGGGTGAAGTCGAGGATATCATCGATAAGTATGTTTGCGTACTCAATGTATGAATAATAATCTTTCTCAAATAAGGTGTCGGCTAAATCCATCAGATAAGTGATTATTTCTTTAGGGATAATAACTTTTGTGTTATTTTCTTTGTGCGTTTTTTTCATAGAAATGTTTTCTTAGTTCTTGTTTTGCGTATTGTCTGAATTCCTCGATGCTCAATCCTTTGTTCCAATCTCGTTCAAATTCATCAAGGTTACTATCCGATAGGTTTACTCCCAATCGTTGCAATATAGGATTGATCATATCCCCATATTTCTTTAAATCGATGCGAACGTAGCTGTTGTTCCCTGCCGCATCTTTCTCCAATTCGATACCTGATACTTCTGACATAGTTGCTCTATTTATTTGGTTATACTTCCATCTATCGCGAAGATACTGTTTTTAATTAGGTATCTGCCTTATTTCGGGTGTTTTATTTTACAATAAGCTCGATGTGAATTACCGTTTTGTAAGAGATTGATAACCAGACTCGAAAAAACACGTACATGTTTTTTGGAAAAGTCGTACGTGTTTTCCGAAAAACATGTACGTGTTTTCGGGAAAACAAGCTGATGTTTTTTTCCGGATGAGCCGCGATGATATTCTTTAGGAGAGAAAAATGACAATAAGGTGAAGATAATTTATGATAACTCAATTAATTTAGGTGGCCTGTATAGATTAATTAGCGTATATATCCTTATCGTTCACGGGATTTTTCCCTATTTTTGTCCCTCAATTGAAATATGAAGATTGAATGGAAGATAAATACGTAAGAAATAGTTTACGGTTCTTTATAGGAGTACTTTTGTTGGCCGTGCTGTACTCGTGCGCGAATATAGCCTCGCCGAACGGGGGGCCTTATGATGAGGCCCCGCCTAAGTTCGTAAGCAGTACGCCGTTGCCTAACCAGATAAACTATAAGGGAAAGAAGGTGGAGATTATTTTTGATGAGTTGATCCAGATCGATAAGCCTACCGAGAACGTGATCATCACTCCACCCCAAATGGAGCAACCCGTTATCCGGGCGAACGGCCGGAAGGCGGTCATCGAGCTGATGGATACGTTGAAGGAGAATACGACCTATACGATAGACTTTACCAATTCGATCTCCGATAATAATGAGAAGAATGTATTGGAGAATTATTCCTTCGCGTTCTCTACCGGCGAATCCATTGATAGTATGGAGGTGTCCGGAGTCTTGCTGAACGCCGAGAATCTGGAGCCTATGCCGGGTATTACGATCGGCGTGCATACGAATCTGGAGGATTCCGCCTTTACGACGATCCCATTTGTCCGTACTTCCCGTACGAACGACAAGGGAGAGTTTACGATTCGTAATATGGCCCCCGGAACCTATCGGATCTATGCCTTGGAGGATGTGATGCGCTCCTACAAGTACAGCCAGCCCGGGCAGCAGATCGCTTTTTACGATTCCTTGATCGTCCCTGCGTTCGAGTTGACGACCCGTCAAGATACGATTTGGAAAGATAGCTTGACGATCGATACGGTGATGACAGTCGGTTATACCCATTTTATGCCGGACAATATCGAGTTACGCCTGTTTAAGGAGAAAGTAGAGCGTCAATATATGTTGAAGCCGGAGCGTACGGATGAGAAAATACTAACCTTGCGTTTCAATACCTCCTTGGATACTATTCCGGTACCGGTTCCTTTGAATTTCACCCCGGCGGATAGCAATTGGTATTTCTTGCAGACAGCGGAGGAAGGAAAAGCCGTGCATTACTGGTTGACCGATTCTTTGATCTGGAAGCAAGATACGCTGCAAGTGGAGGTGAATTACCTGAAAAGCGATTCCATGAATATACTTCGTCCGCAGACCGATACGGTACAATTTACCGTGCGTCGCCGTCCTGTGGAGAAGAAGAAAAAGAAAAAAGACGATGAGCCGGAACCCATCGAGTTTCTGGGAATGAACGTAAACGCTTCCGGTTCGATCAACCTGTATGATACGGTCGCTGTTACGTTTAGCGAACCGGTAGCGGGGTTAACGAAAGATCATTTCTATCTGGATCAGAAAGTGGATACGCTTTGGGAAGCCGTAGACTTCGATTTCTTTCCGGATACGACGAACTCTTTGAACTTCTTCATCAAGCGCCCGTGGAAGTATGGAGAGGAATACCGTTTGGAAGTAGACTCCGCCACGATATTCAGTGCCTATGGTAAATGGAACGATGTGTATAGCGGGGAATTCAAGATCAAGAAGGAAGATGAGTACGGGCATTTATATATCAATATCGAGGGAGCGGATACCACCGCTTTCGTGGAATTATTGAATAGCAGCGACCAGCCGATCCGTAAGGTGAAGGTAAAAGATGGCGGCGTGCTTTTCATGGACTTGAAACCGGATAAATATTATGCCCGTTTAGTATTAGACGTGAATGATAACGGTGTCTGGGATACCGGTAATTACGCCGATAAACGGCAGCCGGAACTTGTCTTCTATTGCCCGAAGATATTCAATATCATGCAGAATTGGCAAGTGGAGGAGACTTGGAATATCAAGGCTACACCGATGAAACGGCAGAAACCGATCGATATCACGAAGAATAAACCGAAAGAGCTAACGAAAAAGAAAAGAGATTACAAAAATGAGGGAACACAGTCTTCGTCCAATAGGAACAGCGGTGTGGGCGGCTTGCGCTTCTAAACTGTATATATGCGTTTTCTTTTTGTGTGTAGCGAGTCTTACGTCTTTGCGGGCACAAACGTTGCCGTTATCCCATGGGGAACGGGTGGATTACGATCTTTATTTCAAATGGGGGCTGATCATGTCGAAGGCCGGATTGGCTACCCTTTCCGTGAAAGAATCGGAATACCAAGGAGCGCCGTCATGGCATTATAACCTGTTGTTCCGCTCTGCCGGCGTGATCGAGAAAGTCTTCAGGATGCGTGATACGATGGATTGCCATTACTCAAAGGAGCCTCGGCTCTTGTTCAGCTCGAAGCGCACGAACGAGGGAGACTACTATCTGGTGGATAATCTCCAGTTTGAGTATCAAGGAAGCGGTAGGATCGATATCCACTCGCATCGCCATACATTAAAGGAGACGAAGATCGACACGATGCTAATGGCGAAAGGACGTGTATTCGATATGCTGGGAGCTACGATGTATCTCCGTTCGCTGGATTGGCGGACGATGAGTTATGGTGCGGAGTTCCCTTTCATGATCGCTATCGGCCGGGAGCTCGTGAACGCTCGTTTCCGCTATACGGGACAACAGATCGTCGAGCATAAGGAGGCGAAATTCCGTACCCGTCATTTCTATATCGATATCTACGATGAGGCATTTTCCCAAGCCAAGGAAGCGGCGGAGGTTTGGATCGGTGATGACGAGAACCATATCCCGGTAAAGATCCGGGCGAAACTGAAGATCGGGGCGGCCGAGGTCTATTATAAAGACTCCTATAACCTGCGTGCCCCGCTTACTTGCCGTATCGTGGTGCAGAAGAAATGAAAGCTTTTAGATAGGCTTGTGTTTCTCGCACCCAGCTCATCACGGAGCTGGGGCGAGAGCTTTTTATATTGATAGGGTAGTTGTCGTGATCGTGTAGCATAGATGTAGACAAATATAAAAGATGTTTTATAATAAAGGGGCTCATAAAGGCAGAGGTTATGACATGTGAATAATTTGTTTATGACATATTGTTTGTTTAGATTGATTTATAATGTGTTGCGTATAAGCATAAAAAAGCCAAAGGCTTTCGCTTTTTATAGAATTTCTTTTTTAAACCAACGGAGTGAAGGGTAATTCCGTGTCTTTGCGGTAACCTGTACCATTAAAAGTCGCGATTAATTCTCCGGCTTCATTGGTGATACGGACTTCGCAATTCGCCAGTCTCTTATGGCTGAACGCTTCTTTCGCTTCCGCATATAAATATCCCTTACTCTCCGCCTTAAAGAAATTGATGTTTGAGGTAATGGATAATGTCAGGCGTGCGTGGCTATTAGTCGCCGCGGCGAAAGCTAGATCCGCCAACGTGAAGATCGCCCCACCTTGACATACGCCTCCACCATTTAAATGTTCGGGCTTGATGAGCATACGCGCCTTGGCGTAACCGTTGCCCGTTTCTAATAATTCAACGCCCGCAAGCAAGGCGAATTTATCGCCTTGAAGAAATTCATGGATTGTCATAACCTCTTACTATTCGCTTGGTGGATTATTTGCTTAGTTTCCATTCCGCCCCATCCTTGGTATCCTTTATCTCGAATCCCATTGCGGTTAATTCGTTACGGATCTTGTCGGAGGTAGCCCAGTCTTTATTCGCCTTGGCTTGCTGGCGGATGGATAATAATAAGTCTACGGCCTTGCCAAAAGTCTCATAGCTGTTACCACCGGCGGAAGCCTCGTCTTTCATACCTAGGATGTCGAACAAGAACAAGTGGAATACCTCTTGTAATTCTTTCAGGTCCTCCTCGGTTATGGTAGCCTTACCGTCTTTTACGGAATTGATCGCACGGGCGGCATCGAATAGATGAGAAATCACGATCGGTGAGTTCAAATCGTCATTCATGGCCTCGAAACATTTCTCACGAAGACCTTTCGTGTCTACGGTAGAGGTAGCGGACGGTTTCAACTTCATCAAATGTCCGTATGCCTCCATCAAGCGTGACAAGCCCTTCTCGGCAGCTTGCAAAGCCTCGTTGCTGAAATCGACCGTGCTACGGTAATGCGCTTGCAGGATGAAGAAACGGATGGTCATGGCGGAATATGCTTGTTGCAACGTCGGATGATCACCTGTGAAGAACTGCTCCAGTGTGATGAAATTACCTAATGATTTACCCATCTTCTGGCCATTGATGGTGATCATATTGTTGTGCATCCAATAATGAACCATGTCATCCCCTTGGGAAGCCACGGCTTGCGCGATCTCGCATTCATGGTGCGGGAAGATCAAGTCCATGCCACCCCCGTGGATGTCGAAATGCTCCCCGAGGTATTTCTTGCCCATAGCGGTACATTCGCAGTGCCAACCGGGGAAGCCGTCGCTCCACGGAGACGGCCAACGCATGATATGCTCCGGCTGGGCGCATTTCCAAAGGGCGAAGTCGATGGCGTTATGCTTCTCGTCCTGCCCGTCCAACGCACGGGTCGTATTCAACATATCCTCGATATTGCGACCCGAGAGGATGCCGTATTTATGATCTTTATTATATTTCTCTACGTCGAAATAGACGGAGCCTTGGCTTTCGTAAGCGTAGCCGTTATCCAGAATCTTCTTGACTAACTCGATTTGTTCGATAATATGTCCGGAAGCGTGCGGCTCGATGCTGGGAGGAAGTACGTTCAGCGCATCCATCGCTTGATGATAACGATTGAGGTAATATTGAACCACTTCCATCGGCTCCAACTGTTCTAGCCGTGCCTTCTTGGCGATCTTATCCTCCCCATCATCGGCGTCGTGCTCCAGATGCCCTACATCCGTTATATTACGTACATAACGCACTTTATATCCTAGGTGGGTAAGGTAACGGAATAGCAAGTCGAACGTGATCGCCGGACGTGCGTGTCCCAAGTGGGCGTCACCATAAACCGTGGGGCCACATACGTACATACCTACATGCGGCTCGTGCAGGGGTATGAATTGCTCCTTCTTTCTCGTAAGCGTGTTGTAAATATTCAATGGATGTTCCATATTCTATTATATATTTAGGAATCGCGAACTTACATAAAATCCTTGGTATTATCAAGCTGATCGTGAATAGTCTGTAGTTTTCATAGGCATTCATTGACTCTTGATGACTTCCGACGGATTCTCATTGGCTGCCTTACATACCTGTTCACGTATCGTACCTAGAACCATGCTGGTAATGGTGATGAATATTCCCACCAACCACCAGATCTGGATTTGGATGCGATAGGCGTAGCCTTGCAACCAGTAGTTCATGACGAGATAGCTGATCGGGAAAGCGATGATTCCGGCGATGACAATTAATCGCATGTATTCCTTGAAGAACAAGAAAATGATCTCGGAGGCTTTCGAGCCTACTACTTTCCGGATAGCGATCTCTTTACGCCGCCGTTTCGTGGAGGCTGTAGCGACGGCGTAGATGCCGAACAAGGAGATTAGCAAACAAGCGAAAGCAAGGAACGAGAAGATCTTCAACCCGACGATCTCGGATTGGTTCAGTTGATCGTAAAGCGTTCCGATCGGGGTGATCCGGGTATCCGCTAATGTCGGGTCTATCTTGGGCAGTAGCTCCGTGATATGGTGGGCGATGTTTCCTTCCTCGCCCGGTATGACCCGGATATACAGATTATTCACCAGTCCACCCGAAGGAATGAATAGCATCGGATGGATACTTTCCCGGAAAGATAGCGCATGGAAATCGTTGACGACACCGACGATCTCGTATTCTTTGATCACGCTGAAATCTGACCACCACGGCATACGGATGATGCTGCCGACTGGGTCTTGTAAGCCCATGGCACGAACCGCCGACTCGTTGAGCACGACACTAAGTTCGTTGCCTTCTGTCCACCACCGGCCCATTAACATCTTTAGGTCGAAGGTCTCACCAAATCGGTGATCGGTTCCATAGAGGTGGAAGTCCACCTTTGTGTCCAGCGGTTTTCCCTCCCATTCCACATTCGTGAAGATCGCCATGGGATCGACATGATGTTGAGGCTTAAAGTTCGTGTCGGTGAAACTTTTGACTTGCGGCAGGGCACTTAACTCTTGCATCAACGTGGATTCTATTTTCCCGGATACGTCTACGAAGCCGGATAGTTGGATAAGGCCTTTTGGGTCGAAACCTAAATCTTTTTGATTTACGAATCGCATTTGCTCCATGACAACCAGCGATGCTACGATGAACAGGATACTGATCATCAATTGTAAGGTCACGGCCATGCGGCGTAACAAAAGGGGTTTGACTGTCTCTTTGGGAACGAGCGAGGTGGTTGCCGTATGGCTGAACTGCCCGAAGAATACTAATCCTGCACATTGGAGGATGAGGAATGTACCTATACCTACCCCTGCGAAAAGAAACAGGAACCGGCCCATCTCCAAATCAATCTCCAGCCATCGGGCGAAAAGCGGCTTGACTTGGACTATGAAGATCAAGGCTACCAACAAGGATGCAAGTACGGAACAGCCTAGCTCGACAGACATTTGTTCGATCAATTGCTTTCTCGTTGCGCCGTTGACCGTCCGTAAACGCCATTCCCGCACACGTTGCCGAAAGAGATCCATATAGGAATTCAAGAAATTGAAGAGGGCGGCAAACAATAATAGGGCACTGGATACGACGAACAAGCCGATGAAATTTAAGGTGAAGGGTGTATCTTCATTCAGATGATGCCGGATCTCACGGATGGGGAGTGTTCGCAACTCGATCTCCTTGTTCACCCCGATACGTTCAGGTAGCTCTTTTAGTTGATTGGCAAAGACTTTTGGGTCTGAGCTTGGATGGAGTTTCACGTATAAGTCCATCACGAAGAAGCTCCATTGTGCCTCTGGAGGTAACTGGGAGAAATGCTGTATCATGTTATGGTTGATGATCGCGTCGAACGGTAGATTGGTATGGGGTGATGGGTCTTTCACCACAGCCGTGACGATGTAGGGAGGTAAGGAGGCTCTCATCAAGGTGTGTATCGGTTGCCCGATCGCCTTTTCCGCGTCGCCAAATAGACGGACCGCCGTACGTTCGCTCAAGATCATGTTGTTTACGATTTGTAGCGGATGATTCATTTCTCCACAAACGAAAGATTGCGGGAATACCTCTAGGAACGTACTGTCTGTATAAAGCATATTCATTTGGATATAAGGAGTCGCTTGGGTACGGCAGTTTTCGGTTGAAAGCATAAGCGTGGTGGAGGCTTCGATGGCTGGGACTTGCTCTCGTAAGCTATTCTCGATACCTTTCGAGGCTCCTTTGTTCACTTTCCCGGATTGTTTCTCTACGTTATAGACACGGTAGATGGATTCGGAATCCTTGTAGAAAGAATCGTAAGTGGTCTCATGATCCATCCAATAGAGTATGGGCACGAAACAGACGAGGGCGAAAGCCAGCCCTAGGATACTGATGGAGGCGCTGACTTTATACTTCCAGATGTTTTTGAAGGCAATGACACAGTAATGTATTAACATGGCAATTCCGTTTTTTTGATGATATCGCTGATGACTCAATTTCGCTGAATCCGACTCAAATATCATGCCATAAATGTAACGTATTAGAAAATAGAATCATAGAAAAATCTGTATTTCTTCATGTAGTGCGATAGCGTACATTTTTTGTGCGATAATGCACGTACAAGCTGTCTTTATTCCCTTTATCTTTGTCCGTATGGAAGAAAAAGGAAAGATATTGATCATCGACGATAATAAGGATGTGTTGTTCGCATTGAACTTACTGTTGGAGCCGTACATGCAAAAGGTGAAGGTAACGACACAACCGGCACGCATCGAGTATTTCATGCGGACGTTCCAACCGGACGTGGTCTTGCTGGATATGAATTTCCATCGGGATGCCGTGAGCGGGCAGGAGGGTTTTGAGTATTTGGGACAAATCTTGGAGATCGATCCGCAGGCGGTCGTGATCTTCATGACGGCCTATTCGGATATAGAGAAGGCGGTCAAGGCCATTAAGGTTGGTGCTACCGATTTCATCTCCAAGCCGTGGGAAACGGAGAAGTTGCTGGCTACCCTCTCGTCGGGCATTCGATTGAGCCATTCCCGTAAGGAGGTCGGACGTTTGCGGGAGCAGGTGAAAGCCATGAAGGCGGACGACACATTGCCGGAATTGATCGGTGAGTCGCCGGCTATGCTGAAGGTAAAAGACACGATCTACAAACTTGTGGAGACCGACGCGAATATATTAATTACCGGCGAGAGCGGTACCGGAAAAGATCTGGTTGCCCGTTTGTTGAGGCATTACTCGCCCCGGCGTGACGATGCTTTCGTGACGATCGATTTGGGAAGCATCCCGGAACAATTATTTGAGAGTGAGTTGTTCGGTTACGAGAAAGGAGCCTTCACGGATGCCCGACGGTCTAAGTCGGGACGGATGGAGATGGCCTCCGGTGGTACGCTCTTTCTGGACGAGATCGGTAACCTGTCCTTGCCGATGCAGTCTAAATTGTTGACGGCTATAGAGAAACGTCATATCACCCGTTTGGGAGCGGTGGAACCGATCTCGATCGATGTTCGTTTGATCTGCGCCACCAACGCCAATCTGCGTCAGCTGGTGGGCGAGGGGAGTTTCCGGCAAGACTTGCTCTATCGGATCAATACCATAGAGATAGCCATACCACCGCTGCGTGAGCGGGGAGAGGATATCTTGATGCTGGCCGATCATTTCCAGAGGCTGTATAGCCGGAAATACAAGAAAACGATCAAAGGGTTGAGCCGGGAGGCGGGGAGTAAGCTGATGAAATACCCTTGGCCCGGTAATGTCCGGGAGTTGCAGCATGTTTTGGAGCGAGCCGTGATCTTGAACGAGGGTACGGTGCTGAGACCGGATGATTTCCCTCTCTATACAGCCTCTTACGAGCGGAAGAAGGAGCTGGACCCTGATTTGAATCTGGAACAAGCCGAGCGGAAAATCATTGAGCGAGCCTTGCGGCAAAGCAACGGTAATATGAGCTATGCCGCCGAGCTATTGGGTATCACCCGTTTTTCCTTGTATCGCAAAATAGAGAAGTTCGGCTTATGAGATCGTATGCGTTCACGGTCATCTCGCACATCCTAGGCATCGTATTGTCTACGGGACTCCTGTTCTATTGCGTGCATGAGGAGATTATTTTTTGTCCTACTTTTTGCGGGATCGCGATCTTGTATTTCTCGATTCATCTTTATTTCATACAGATGCGGCAGGTGAAGTATTGGCGTTATGTGGTGGATTGCTTGCGGCAGCAAGACTTGATCCAGATCGTTCGTTCACCTTATGAGGATAAGGTGATGCGGGAGTTGGCGGACGATTTGTCCGAGGCCCTGCGATCTTTGCGTGGCCGATTGATGGACGAGGAGGTGAGGCGGCAGTATTTTGAGAGTCTGTTGAATAAGGTGGACACTGCCGTACTCGTTACTGACAGGGAAGGGGCTATTGAATGGAAGAACCGGGCCGCCGACGCGTTGCTGGATACGAGGTGTCGGTTACCCAATGAGTTCTTGGAGGCTATCAAGGCGGGGAAGACGGTGGTGCGTTACGGAAAACCATCCGTTCCGCAAGATTGGGCGATCGATGCCACTCGTATCGACTTGCGAGGTTGCGAGCGTTGGATCGTCAGCTTGAAGAACATCCATTCTACCTTGGAGCGGAATGAGATGGAGGCTTGGCAGAAATTGATCCGTGTCTTGACGCACGAGATCATGAACTCCATCACACCCGTTATCTCGTTGTCCGAGACCTTGAGCAAACGTTGTAAAGCAGATCCGGATGATGTCCGGAATCGTTCGTATATCCAGCATGGGGTGAATGTCATCCATCGCCGGAGTAAAGGGTTGCTGGATTTCGTTGAGAATTACCGGAGATTGACCCGGATCGCCTCTCCGGTAAAGACCCGTATCTTAGTGAAAGATTTCTTTTCGGATTTAAGGCGTTTGTGCCCTGAGCCTTCTATCCGTTTCCGCTTGCCGGACGAGCCTCTGGAATGGTTCGCGGATCGGGCGCAGATGGAGCAGGTCTTCTTGAACTTACTGAAGAATGCTTGTGAGGCTTGTGCGGAAAAGCCAAACCCCGAGATTATCGTGGCGGCTCAGCGGGAGGGAAACGAACTCGTCTTTACCGTGCGAGACAACGGTATCGGTGTCTTACCCGAGGTTATCGACCGGGTTTTTGTACCTTTCTTTACCACCAAGCCCTCCGGCTCGGGTATCGGTTTAAGCATCTGTAAGCAAATAATCACCTTGCATGGCGGCCATATCTCGGTAGAATCCGAGAATGGAAAGGGTAGCTGTTTCTTTTTGTACTTTAATTGATTATCAGCCTATTGCAGTTTTTCTAAATTTCTTATACGGAAAACTTTAGTTTCTTCAAGGAAAAACTTTCGTTTCTATATAGGGAAACAAAAGTTTCTTACTGAGGAAACTTTTGTTTTATTAGGAGAAAACTCAGGCTGCTATTATAGGAGATTCGTGATAGGATTCATGAGACGGAAAGTTATTGTCTGTTTTTAGTGCGCTTACCCTGTAAAATACATACCTTCGCGGATATATTTAATTGATTTTCTATGAAATGGTATCTATGGGGGGCAGTTGTCCTGCTTTATTCCCTGTTTGGAAGCGCTTGTTCTACGGAACGGAGGTATGATTTGTCGGCTTATGGTTTATCCCCGGTCGAGAATGTGGATAATGCGCCCGCTATGGCGAGGGCATTGGAGCAGATACGGGAGAAATGCGAGGAAAACCAGACAATTGTGGTGACCTTGCCTAAGGGCCGCTATGAGTTTTATCCCGATAGCGCGGCGGAGCGTGTCTATTTCATCTCGAATCATGATCAAATGAATCCGAAGAAAGTAGGTTTGCCTTTCGAGGGGATGAAGAATATGGTGTTCGACGGGCAAGGCTCGGAGTTAATCTTCCACGGCAGGATGTTGCCGGTCTCTTTGCTGGATTCGAGGAATTGTGTCTTGAAGAATTTCAGTATAGACTTCAAGCATCCTCAGATTTCACAGGTAAAAGTGGTGGAGAACGATACGCTGAAAGGCGGGATCACCTTCGAGGTGGCTCCATGGGTACGCTATGAGATACGGGATAGCGTGTTTGTAGCGAAGGGAGAAGGCTGGGAGTTGACTCCCGGTTCCGGTATCGCCTTCGAGGGAGATACACGTCATTTGGTGTATAATACAAGCGATATCCCGATAGGCGTGCGGGGCTTGATCGAGGTTTCTCCAAGGCTGATAAAGTCTCCCCGTTGGAAAGACAGCCGTTTGGTGCCCGGTACGGTGATCGCCATGCGTTCTTGGGAACGTCCGGCTCCCGGTGTCTTCCTGTATCATGACGTGAATACGACTCTGGAGAATATCAAGGTTCATTATGCCGAGGGAATGGGCCTCTTGGCGCAAGTGAGCGAGAATATCACGCTGGATGGTTTCTCCGTTTGCTTGAAAGGGGCGGACGATCCGCGGTATTTCACGACACAGGCGGACGCTACCCATTTCTCGGCCTGCAAGGGAGCGATCCTCTCCAAGAATGGCTTGTACGAAGGGATGATGGACGACGCTATCAATGTGCATGGAACTTACCTGAAAGTGGTGAGACGAGTGAATGACTCGACTTTGGTAGGCCGGTATATGCACCCGCAATCGTATGGTTTCGAATGGGGAAGGGTAGGGGATTCCGTGCAGTTCATCCATTCGAGCACCATGGAATTGATAGGGGCGAGAAACCGGATTACCGCTATCAAGGCAGTTGATCAACCGGATTACCGAGGGGCGAAGGAGTTCGAGATCCGGTTTGAGAATACGGTGAATCCTTCGATCCATGAGGGAAGCGGCTTCGGCATAGAGAATCTGGAGTGGACGCCGACGGTCCTATTCTCGGATAACGTGATCCGGAATAACCGTGCCCGTGGTTCCTTGTTCAGCACGCCTCGGCAAACGGTCGTAGAGAATAATGTTTTCGATCATACCTCGGGGACGGCGATCCTGCTGTGCGGTGATTGCAACGGCTGGTTCGAGACCGGCGCTTGCCGGAACGTGTTGATCCGTAAGAATAAGTTTATCAACTCCTTGACGAATATGTTCCAATTTACGAACGCTATTATCTCTATTTATCCCGAAATCCCGGATTTAGCGTCGCAAAGGAAATATTTCCATAGTGATATCGTGATCGACGCGAACGAGTTTATTACGTTCGATAGGCCATTGGTATACGCCAAGTCCGTGGACGGGTTGGTCTTCACGAATAATATTGTCAAACAAAATAAGGAATACCCAGCCTTCCATTGGAATAACCATCGTTTCTATTTCCAGCGGGTGATCCATTCGAAAATAGAGAACAACTATTTTGATGAAGGGTTTATCCGGGAGAGGGATGTCTTAGAGGAAAATAACGGATATGATATATAGGAAATTAATCGTCTTGGCAAGCCTTTTGATAGGCTTCGTAAACATTGCGTTCGCCGGCGTTGGTGATCTCGATACGTTAAACGTACGTTCTCAAGCCCCTGTCAAGGAGAGAATGCCTGTCGTCGCCTATAAGTTTAACCCGAAAAGCTTGATTCTTCCGGCCTCATTGATAACGGTGGGAGCCGTAGGCGCGGCGATCGACGGGATGAATGACTTTCACCTGTTTTCCCGGAAAGATTCCGTGAAGCAAATCCATATCGACAATTACTTGGAGTGGGGAATGCTGGGTTGGGTATTTGTCTGCGACCTTATGGGAACAGAGAAGCATAACTGGGTGGACCAACTTTGCTTGGTCGCTTTAGCGGAAGGGATGAACGGATTGATGGTGCATGGGCTGAAGAACTGGGTAAACGAGCCTCGCCCGGACGGGGCGCCTTATTCGTTTCCTTCCGGACATACCTCGAATGCTTTCTTAGGGGCGCATATGGCTTATAAGGAATTTAAGGATAGCTCACCTATACTCGCTTACTCGGGTTATGCGATAGCGGCGTTCGTGGCGGGTTCCCGCTTATACAATAACAGGCATTGGGTGGCGGATGTAGTAGCCGGCGCAGGTTTCGGGATCTTGTCGGTAGAGTTATCGTATCTGATCTATTTCCCGATTCGTAACGCTATCGCCCGGCGGATCAATCGAAATGTGAAGAACTGCCCGATCGTGGCCGCTCCGGTATTCAGTTCGAATATGGCGGGATTCTATCTGACTTATCAATTTTAATGCGTCTTATGAATAAAGAGCATACCGGCTTATAGAGACTGGTTAATGCGCAAAAGCTCCTCTATATGCGTGCGGTCGTTGCTGAGGCGTGGGATCTTGTGCTGCCCGCCTAATTTGCCTTTCTGCTTGAGCCATTCATAGAAAGCACCGTCGTGGGCGATAACGATTTCCAGCGGTTGAAGGGAGATCTCTTTATACCGCTTCGCCTCATAGTCCGAGTTCAGCTTTTGTAAGTTCTGATCTAATAAAGTGGCGAATTCATCGAGAGATTCCGGTTTCTTGTCAAACTCGATAAACCATTGGTGCCGTCCTTTCGCCTTATCCAGCATAAAAAGTGGGGCGGCGGTATATTCTTTTACTTTCGCCCCGGTTCGTAGGCAAGTCATGGCGATCGCCTTATCGGCGTTATCCACCATTAGCTCCTCGCCGAAGGCGTTGATAAAGTGCTTGGTACGTCCGGAGATAACGAATTTATGAGGGAATAACGAGGTGAAACGTACCGTATCCCCGATCTGATAGCGCCATAATCCTCCCGAGGTCGTGATCACCATCGCATAGTTTTTCCCGGTCTCTACCGATTCCAGCGGTAACACGGTCGGATGGGCGCTACCCACCTCGTTCATCGGGATGAACTCATAGAAAATACCGTAATCCGGCATCATAAGCAAACTGGGGTCTGTCGGATCGTCTTGCAGCCCGAAGAAGCCCTCGGATGCGTTATAGGTCTCCATATAATGCATCTTATTCGATGGAATCAAGGTTTTATATTGCTCCCGGTAAGGCTCGAAACTGATTCCCCCATGGAAGAAGACCTCCAGATTAGGCCATACGTCCGTAAGATATTCCCTACCCGTTTTTTTCAATACGGCCTTGATCAAGACCAACATCCAAGAAGGAACACCGGATAGGCTGTTTACATCCTTATTCCAAGTGTTCTCCACGATCGCCTTGATCTTGCTTTCCCATTCATCCATTAGGATAATGGGTTTCTTGGGGACGCGTATTAAATTGACGAGCGGATTGAGATTTTGAAGTAATACGGCGGATAAGTCGCCTTGATGAGCCTCGGAGTTTAGCGGGGAAGGGCTATGGCTACCGCCCAATATCAAGCCTTTCTTGGAGAAGAAACGGCTTTCTGGGTTGTTCCGCAGATAGATGGCTACGCAATCAAAGCCGCCTTTATAGTGGCAACCCTTTAATATCTCGGGGGTGACGGGCAGGAATTTACTTTTGTCGTTCGTGGTCCCGCTACTCTTAGCGTACCACCGCACCACCGAAGGCCAGAGAATATTCCTTTCTCCGTTTATCATTCGGGTGACATACGGCTTTATCTCGTCATAAGTCTGTAAGGGAAGACGTTGGCAGAAGTCAGAATAAGAGCGAATGCTTTTATAATCATATTTGAGTCCCCATTCCGTCTTGCGTGCCGTCGAAAGCAGAGCATGCAGCTGTTTGCGCTGGATATGGTCTATATCCTGCCCAAATCGTCCGATCTCCGTTTGTCGATGGCGGAAAAGGAGCGAAATCGTCTGTGTTAAAATATCCATGCTCTTTTTATTTGTTCGAGTGCAAATGTAGGCATTCTCTTTTTATTTATATCTTTGCTAGGTACTAAATTAACGTTACGATGAAAATAGGGATTCTCTCATCGGGTGGCGATTGCCCCGGTATCAACGCTACGATCCGTGGTGTTGGCAAGACCGCTATCATGCATTACGGCATGGAAGTGATAGGTATTCATAGCGGTTTTATAGGTCTTTTGAATAAAGACGTCCAAGTTTTCGATGAACGGAGCTTATCCGGCATATTAAATTTAGGGGGAACCATTTTAGGAACGTCCAGAGAGAAGCCTTTCCGTAAGCTCTTGGCCTCGGGAGATTCGGAAAAGCCGGAGATCATTAAGAAAAATTATGAGGAGCTGGGGCTGGACTGCTTGGTTTGTATCGGAGGAAACGGTACGCAGAAGACGGCCAATCTGTTATCTCAGATCGGATTGAACGTGATAGGCGTTCCCAAGACAATCGATAATGACATATGGGGTACGGATATTACGTTCGGTTTTAATACTGCCGTGAATATCGCCACGGAATCTATAGACCGTCTTCATTCTACGGCTAGTTCACATAAGCGGGTGATGGTCGTGGAGGTGATGGGCCATCATGCCGGATGGATCGCCTTGTATGCCGGGATGGCTGGAGGTGCCGACGTGATCTTACTTCCGGAATTGGGATACGATATCGATAAGGTGAACGAGGCGATCTTGGATCGGGCTCGCAGGGGCAAACCTTATTCCATCGTTGTAGTAGCCGAGGGTATCGAGACTCCGGATAAAAAGCGTCCTTCTGATTATATTACCCGGGCTATCGAGGCGGGAACGGGTATCGAGACCCGGGATACCGTATTGGGATACACCCAACGGGGTGGAAACCCCTCTCCGTTCGACCGTAACCTTGCGACTCGTTTGGGAGGCCATGCCACGGAACTGATCGCTAATGGTGAATTCGGACGTATGGTTTGTATGAAAGGAGATAGGGTAGAATCCATTCCCTTGTTAGAAGTAGCGGGAAAACTAAAATTAGTGACACCGGATCATGATTTGATCGTACAAGGAAAACGGATGGGGGTAACATTCGGGAAATAAAATAAAAAAGGTTGTGTGTCAGAGAACGCACAACCTTTTTTACTTTATACTAGTAGGCGGCCGTTTATTTTTTAATACCTTGAACGGTTTGGCTTCCCTTTTCGGTAGTCAAGCGGAAGATATACATTCCAGTGGCAAAATCACCCGTGCTGAGACTGCTTCCCGGTTGCGGGACGCTACGTATCAACTTTCCATCGGCCCTGTAGATCTCAAGCGATTTCAGTTGTTGATAATTCTGGATCTGTACTTCATTCGAGAAGATACGTGGTTGAATATCTACTTCTTCGCCTGTTGGCTTCAGTTCGTTACCTACGCTCGTTTCCGGAATTACCGTAACCGGGGCGCTCTCATCGGTACCATAAAGTGCCGTTACTTGGAGCAGAGGGGTACTTGTTGTCAGATTTTTCACCGTATAATTCCGTTGAGAAACAGGTAATGTCGTCAGTTCCCGAGTATCTTGATATACCTTATAACCGGTCAGCTCCGGAAAAGCCGTGATCAACTCTGCTTCTTGCGCATCAGAGGCGATAGCCAGTTTCCGGAATGATAATCGGCCCGTTCTCATGGGTTGCGGTTTCTCCGAGAAAGTGCTCGTGGAGAATACGGAACTTGAGGGGAGCTCACCTTCTTCCGCGCTTATTACGATCGATAACACAACATTGGCATCTAGCTCATCATCTGAGAATGTTTCCCATTTTTTTCCGTCCAAAGAGTATAAATTCCCTTTTCCATCGACTGCGGGGCCTTCATCGGAGCATGCCGGGTATGTGTTATTGGCATAGCTTATCACATGAATGGCTACCAGTAAATCCTGCTTTGCGTCGATTACGAATGGTGTTTTAAGTGTGACCGAATTTATTTTACCTGATTTCAGTTGAGTGAAACTCTCTTCATACTCCCGGTTTCCCTGTTTGATATAGACTCCATAAGTGACCCCTTCCTGCGGATAGAAATTAACCTTCCGGATCGTTTTTTTATGCACCGGTTGTAGATCTTTCGTATCCCATTTCTGAGCGAAATAGAATGGATCTCCTCCGAGACCGAACTGTTGATAACGATCTTGTGATCCCCAACCAGCTATTTTTTCGAGGACTGGGGCATTCCATGTCAGTTGAATCTCACCCGTGGAGATCTGTTTGTATTTCAAATCAGTCGGACCTTCATACTCGTTTCCGAGCGTTTTCCCATCCTGCGTCATTCCCTGCAACGAGGTGACGCCCGTTCCGAGTGGATCTAGCCAGACATCCATCCGGGCTGTATCATTATCACTGTATTTATTCCAGTGATAATACAATTTACCGTATAAATTCAATCCTTCGGGCAGTTCGCAACTGGAGCTTCCACCGCTCAGCGTACCTATAATCAAGCCTTTGCTATTAAATAAAGGCGAGCCGGAAGATCCTCCCTCGGTCACCCCGTGTCCGTTTAGCGTGGCATCGAAAGTCGCGTTCCAATGAGCGTTCGTGGCCCCGGTTTTCCCAACATCACTATTACGCCATGTAATCGATTCTGTCGGATAATTTCCATAGGTGGAGATTTTCATATAATCGCCGGAAGGATGATGGATGCCTACGCCCGAGAGTGAAAGCATATTTGAACGATCCCATCCGTTAAAGAATACATTATAATCGTCGGGGATCTCGTCGTTAAGCAACAGCAACAGTCCGTCGGAACCGTTTTCGACAGGGGTGGAGGCTTTCCGTGTACATCCTACCATGGTTTTTATCGGATAAATGGGTGACTCATTATCGCAGCCCACATGTTCTTGGTGGAAATAAAACAACCAGACCGCTAATTCCTCGGGAGTAACCGTCTGTTCGCCCAGTATATCTTGCGAACAATGGAAGGCGGATAATACATAAGGCTTTTTGTCACGGGCCGTATTATTTACCAGAGAAGCCGTACAAATATAGCTTCCTCCTTCTCCCTCTTTATTACGGATGTATTGAATCATTTGTATCACCCCCTTCTTTTGCTCCTGCCAATCGGCTCCCTCCTCGCAATTGATATTCACTTCGCAAGCTTCTGAAAAGCCAGCTCCCGGCGCTTCCTGTACTTCAGGCATGATCGCTTCAAGATGATTATACCCGTAACCGACCTCCCGGATGCGTAGTCGAGGTGTCTCGCCGGATGGTGCCGGTACATATTCGAGGATCACCTCATCGCCTGCTACGGCTTGGGTTGCGAACGGTCCGTTTTCAGGATGCGTACGATGCGTATAGGCACCCAATACTTGGGTTTTCGCTGCGTTATACAGGTATAACCGGGCACCTTTGGGTATATAAAAATCGGAGTAATACAGGATCAAGGCGATCGCTCCTTTCGCTTGAAGGTGAAGTTGCCATATTTGGCTACCGTCGGGTAGTGAAATCCAATCGCCGCTATCGGCGATGTCGAAGCTGGTTGGAATCGACTTGGCTACACGCAACGGAGCGCCTTGGCTGACCCTCCACGCATCGACCGCCTTGAGGTCTTCCACACTGAAATTCACTGGAACTTGTTCTGCTAGCTTTTCACTTCGAAGTGAACCTGCGAATTGAAAGCTGGGGGGGAGTCCTCCTTCGCTGATCTGCGCCAACGAACTTGAAATCGAGAAATAGCCGATATATAATATGCTGGTTATTAATATTCGGAGAAATTTACTGTACTGTTTTTTCATACATACAACTTTATATGAGCTTATTCTTATAGAACTAAGAACTTGGGTATATCAAACGATACCCAAGTTCTGCTATTTATCATACAGTTTCTTCCTCTGGGAGGTCAGAAAACTCTTTTTCATCGGTTAGTTCACCCGTCTTCTTTTTCTTTGTGGCAGAGATACGTTGCTGGAGTTCTTTGTCTGTCCGCAATCTTTTGACCGCCATTTTAGAAGCCGCTTGCTGGGATTCTTTTTTGGAGTAACCGATACCTATGCCAATTTGCTCGCCGAGCAATTTAATCGCGCTTTGGAATACAGGATTTCCATCATGATCCGTAAAAGACTCTATTAGATCGAACGAGATCGATATTTTGTTCTTTTGGCTCCATTCAATCAAGTTTGACTTGAAATTTATCTCTTTCCGGACGAGTGTATCTACATCGATATACTTTTCTATCATCACGTCACGGATAAACTTATAACAAACGTCATAACCTTGATCCAGATAAATAGCGCCGATCAAAGCCTCGAGCGCATTACCATACATATGATTGTTATGAGAGTTTATCTTGGTTGAATAGACTACCATTTGATCGAGGCCGAGTTGTACGGCGACCTTATTCATCGTTTCCCGTTGTACGATCTTGGAGCGTGTGTTTGTCAAAAAGCCTTCCCGCTTATTCGGGTAGCGCTTATAGACAATATCGGCGACCGCCGCATCCAAAATGCCATCTCCTAAAAATTCAAGACGCTCATTGTTAAGCCATTTACCATCACCCGTCTCTACTGATGATGATTTATGCAACAAGGCCTGCTCGTAAATCTGGAGATTATCCGGATAAAAACCTAGAATCTTTGATAAAGACAAATAAGGCTCCCTACCTTTATTATGCAGGAGCCTTATTCTTTTATGTAGCTGTTTGTATAGCTTTCTAAACACGTTATTTCACGAATTTTTTAACAATGGCGCAAGCGTTGTGTCCACCGAAACCAAACGTATTCGATAAAGCGGCTTTCACTTCTCTCTTTTGAGCCTTATTGAATGTGAAATTCAGTTTATAATCTATTTCAGGATCATCGTCGCCTTCCGCATGGTTAATGGTCGGCGGGATAATACCATCGTTTATAGCCATAATACACAGGATCGCCTCTACCGCTCCGGCAGCACCAAGCAAGTGACCGGTCATTGACTTTGTAGAACTGATATTCAGTTGATAAGCATGTTCTCCGAACACATCTTTGATCGCCTTAACCTCTGAGATATCGCCTACGGGAGTCGATGTTCCATGAACATTGATGTAATCAATATCTTCCGGAGTCATTCCCGCGTCTTCCAATGCGTTGCGCATAACCAGCTTCGCTCCTAAACCATCCGGATGAGAAGCGGTCAAGTGATAAGCATCGGCAGACATTCCGGTTCCAGCGATCTCGCAATATATTTTAGCGCCACGAGCCAATGCGTGCTCCATTTCTTCCAATACCAAGCAAGCTCCACCTTCACCCATCACGAATCCGTCACGGCTAGCGCTGAACGGGCGAGATGCGGTCTCGGGAGAATCATTACGTGTCGATAACGCATTCATGGAGTTGAATCCACCTACACCCGATTCAGAAACAGCAGCTTCCGCTCCACCGGTGATGATGACGTTAGCCTTGCCTAAACGGATATAATTGAATGCGTCACTGATAGCGTTTGTAGAAGATGCACAAGCTGAGACGGTCGCAAAGTTCGGGCCGTGGAATCCATAAAGCATGGAAATATGTCCAGCTGCGATATCCGAGATCATTTTCGGGATGAAGAACGGGTTAAACTTCGGACCGATCGTATCCTTGATCTTCGCATAACTCAATACTTCCTCGTCAAATGTCTTGATACCACCGATACCTGAAGCGAAAATAACGCCGATACGGTTCTTATCTTCTTTATCCAAGTCCATTGCCGCGTCCTCGATCGCTTGTTTCGCTGCGTCGATCGCGAATAAGCTATAACGATCACACTTGCGGGCTTCCTTACGATCCATAACTTTCAACGGATCGAAGCCTTTAACTTCGCATGCAAATTGTGTCTTGAATTTGGATGCATCAAACTGAGTAATAGGTCCAGCGCCACTTTTTCCATTGATAATACCTTCCCATGTTTCGGGGAGGGTATTACCAAGAGGAGTAATAGCTCCAAGACCTGTTACTACAACTCTTTTTAATTCCATACCTTTAGTTAAAAGGATTGATTACTTCGCGTTAGCCTCGATGTAAGCGATAGCGTCACCTACAGTTGTAATCTTTTCTGCTTGATCGTCAGGAATTGAGATACCGAATTCTTTTTCGAATTCCATAATCAATTCTACAGTGTCAAGAGAGTCTGCTCCTAAATCGTTAGTAAAGCTTGCTTCGTTTGTAACTTCTGTTTCTTCAACACTTAACTTGTCAACGATGATAGCTTTTACTCTTTCAGCAACTTCAGACATAACTTTTTCAATTTAGATTAATAAATACGAATATACTTTTTAAATTTGCAGTGCAAAGAAAAGAATTTTTTATGTTACAAAGCAAATTTAATAAGCTAAAAATGCGGAAAACTGCACATTTTTTCTTTTCTTGTGCATTTAAACATCTAAAAATATGAAAAACATAGCGATTTTTGCTTCCGGATCTGGTACGAATGCCGAGAACATCGCCCGATATTTTGCTAACAGTGAAAACGTTAATGTTGCGGTTGTTTTATCAAATAATCGTAATGTTGGCGTGCATGGGCGGGTAAACAAGTTGGGAGTGCCTTCTTTCGTGTTTTCACGGGAGGAATTTATTGCTGGTGTGCCGATCTTGGAAAAGTTGGCGGAATATGATGTCTGCCTTATCGTGTTGGCCGGTTTTATGAATAAGATCTCAGACGTGATTCTTCAGGCTTTTCCCGGTAAGATCGTGAACATCCATCCCGCGTTACTCCCTAAATATGGCGGCAAGGGGATGTATGGCATGCATGTGCATGAGGCGGTCGTGAAGGCTGGTGAGCGGGAGTCGGGTATTACTATACATTATATTAATGAGCATTATGATGAGGGCGCTATCATCTTCCAGGCTTCTTGTCCGGTATTACCTTCGGATACGCCGGAGGAGGTAGCCTCGAAAGTGCATGCCCTGGAGTATGCGCATTATCCTCATGTGATCGAAAGTTTACTGTAAGGCTTTTTTGTCATTAGCCTACTTGAAAACCTAGTTTCTGGAGTACGGCGAATTCTTCCGGGTCAGCTTTGATCGCTTGGTAAGCATGGAACTCACGGGGATGGTCATACGCTGCCCTAAATCGCTCGAAATGATGAGGATTCGCTCTTAGTGCTTGGTCGATTACTTCTGGGTTGAAACTTCTCAAGATGGCTCCTTCCACCCGGTGCTCCTTGAATTGTCCCAAGTCGATGAATGGGTTGGTTGGGGCAGGCGGAATGACTTCCTTGATCTTTTCGATACGGATACCGAAAAAGCATCCTATATTCTCTAGGCACATTCGTGTCCCGTTCGCCTTCCCGTCAGCGGAGAAACCGGCTATATGAGGAGTGGCGATCGTGGCTTCCGACAGTAATTCCCGGTCGATATCCGGTTCGTTCTCCCAGCAATCGATGATCAGTTCGCTGACCTTGCCGGTTCGTTTGGCCTGCAATAAGGCCTGCGTATCATGTACGGCACCTCTGCAACTGTTGATAAACCAAGGCTTCCGTTCCAGCTGGTCGAAAAAGGCATGATCGGCTAGATGGCGGGTGGCGAAGCGTCCCTCCTTGGTCAGCGGCACATGCAAGGTTATGATATCCGCCTCTTTCGCGATCGTGTCCAAGGATACGAATCCATCCTCACCTTCCTGCTCGGCACGGGGCGGGTCATTGCGAAGCACACGCATCCCCATGGCCTCGCATAGCATCTCCACGATACTCCCTACATGGCCTACGCCAACGATACCGATAGTCTTCCCTGCTAGTCTCTCTCCTTTGCGGAGGGCGACGGCTACCAAAGAGGATAATACATATTGCCCCACGGAAGCGGCGTTGCAACCCGGGGCGTTCTTCCACGTGATCCCTGTCTTCTCGCAATAATGGATATCGATATGGTCGTACCCGATCGTGGCTGTCGTGATGAGGCGAACCCGGCTACCTTCCAATAGCTCGCGTGTACATTTATCTATGCTACGTACGATCAAGGCATCCGCGTCTTTTATGTTAGTGGGTGTAAACTCTTTGGAGTCAAGGTAGGATACGTCCGCTATTGGCTCCAAGATCCCTTTTAGGTAAGGAACCGTGTTATCTGCTATTATTTTCATCTTATCAGCTTGATTATCGTTACGCGATATTAAGTAAAAAACAGGGGATATACAAGTGATGATGGCTTCTTGTCGATTTCTATATGCGCTTTTGTTCTCAGCCGAAAGATTCGGGAAAACACGTACGAGTTTCATCCAAAACACGTACGACTTTTTGAAAAAACATGTACGTGTTTTGACAGAAAGATTCTCGTGTTTTTTTGACGCTGATTCTTAGCTTCTTACGTGCGCAGTTCATGAGTAGGCTTATTGTATGGAATTAAAGCTTCTCGGCTTAACTAAGAACGGATAGATTAATGGAAGAGCCGTGCAGTACTTATCTCAGCTTGTGCCGATTGAAATGCGGCCCTGCCTTGAACAAAAAGAAAAACGTAGACAATACCGTAAGGCAAGCGCCGGACAGGTAGACGTAGTTGAAGCCACCTAGCTCTTGTGCGATGCTGCCCCCGGCCATCAACCCGATACCGATACCTACATCCCAACTAGTTAGATATGTAGAAGTGGCTGTACCCCGCTGGTTATTGGGTGCCAGATTCACGAAAAGCGTGTTGAAAGCAGGGAACATGGTTCCGAATGCCACGCCTTGCGAGAGGGCTATACCTATGTAGAGATAAGAGGAAAATACCGGATTCCAATGCATCAACTCCTTGAGCGCCGCGAGAAGAAAGAATGTGGCCGCCGCCAAATACATCCCGAGGGAGATAACAAGCGTGATCCGTCCTTTATCCACTTGCCGTCCGGAGAACAGGCGGGAGACAGCGAGTCCCACGGCCATAAAGGTGAAATAAAGTCCGGAGTTTACGCTGATCCCGATCTCAGCGGCGTACATCGCTACATAAGTGGTAGTCATACCATAAGGAATGGAGAGCAATAATAGGGAGATACCCGCCCAAGTTCCCTTCACCAAGAAAAAGCGGTCTAGGGAGATCGGTTCTCGTTTGACCGGTTGCTTATAAGGAGTCTTGACCATATAGGCCATGATAAAACCAAGGCTTCCGGATAGCAACGAGCAGGAAAAGATCACGTCGTATGTGAAGTTCCCTTGCATGAACAGACCGATCATCGGCCCGAAACTCATGGCGATGTTATTGGCTAGGCCGTAATAGCCAATACCTTCCCCACGGCGGGAGGAGGGCAAGATATCGATCAGTATCGTATTTCCAGCCACCGTCACCATGCCGAAGGCGAAACCGTGTACGACGCGTAAGGCGATAAAGAGGGTAAGCGCCGTGGCTACCATGTATCCGCCGAATATGGCGGTGAAAATGAAATAAGCCACCAGATATAAGGGACGGCGGGCGAAAGTATCCAGCAAATATCCGGCGAACGGACGGATACAGAGCGCCGCTAGCGTATAGCACGACAAGATAAACCCGATCATAGACTTCCCGATCATGAATTCTTCCTTCAGATAAAAAGGCAAGATCGGCAGGATTAGATAGAAAGCGAAAAAAAGCAGGAAATTCGCCGCTAGTATATAGCAAAAGCTGGGTGTGATTATTTTATCGTTATTCATAAAGCCGCTTATTTATCAGAGTGCGAAATTAGTTGATTTTTCACAATTGTTTCCCCTAAACGGCCTAATAATTATAAACGGTAGCGGATCGCTACCAGAAACTCCCGGGGACGGATACGTACCCATGAGGTATAGCTTTCCAACGATGCGTATCGTGTGTATGCGTAGGTACGTTTGTCGAACAGGTTTGTCGCCGTGGCGGTGATTTGCCAACGCCGGGATTTCCATGAGACCGAGAAGTCTGCGAAAACGGCGTTGACGGATTGGTCTTCATTCACGTCATTGTGATAATGATCTAAGGAAAGGCTTGCCTCTATGGATGAGAAAATGTAGGAGAGCTGTACTTGTTGGGTGACGTTCCATAAGGGCGCCAAACGGGTACGTTCTCCTATTTTATTTCCTCCGTACCGGATATCGGTTTGGTAACTGGTCTCCCAATGGCGGTTGGGAGTCCAGATCACTTTGGGTTCTAAGCGCATGAGACGATATTGATAGGGAAGCCTTTGTCCCCCGCTGATTTGCTCGGCCTTGCTGATATTGAGGAGCACCAGGAACGAGGTCTTTAGCCCTAACTCGTAAAAGCCCTTGGATAGCGTGCTTTTGACGGTATATCCGGAGCCGTGGTTGGACAGTGGTAAGGAGACTCGTTGTACCTGTCCGTTCTCTATACGTTGCTCGTATATACGATTGTACCACTCCCGGTTGTGTGTCAGGTTTACTGTGGCGAAGAATTCCCGTGCCGTATTCTTGTATTCCCCATAAACGGAATAAAGCTGTTGTCTGTAAACCGGGAGGATTCCGCAATTCCAGACGCTATTCCGGTAATCCGTTTGATAAGGCCGGTCGTATAAGTCGGTCATCTCTCCGTATCTTTCCTTATAGGAGGCGTGCGCCGTGAAACGCCATGCGTAATTCAGTTTGTAGATAATGGACAGGGACGGATTAACCGAGATGCGGGAGAAACCGACCCCTGTATATCCGGTCCATCTGAGAGGAACGCTGAGGGATAGGGTCCATTTATAGGTATTCCATTGGTAATCGGGTGAAAGATAAGTTTGCAAGCTTTTCTCGATATTGCTGATCTCCCCGTTTATGCCCACCGTATATCGCTGGGTGAGGGAACCGCTCTTTTTCAGGAATGAGAAGGAATTATCGGTATAAAAGTCGCGTAAGCTCATTGGATAAGGGTGGTTATCCAAGCGAAGATCGGCCGCGTTGCTGTGGTAACGGAGCGAAGACTGGGCTTCCAACGTGTATTTGTCCAAGCTCCACAGGGTCCGTAAATTATTACGCAAGTCGAGGTTCGGGGTTTTGATGCGTTGGTCCAATGTTGTACGGCCGGTGGAAATTGTGTTTTCAGTTATATGGGAAAGGCTGGATTGCCAATCTCCGGTGGCTGAGAACTGGTTCTTGAGATACCTTTCCTGCGAGTTGTTTTCCACTCCGATATTGAGGTTGGCTTGATCCGAGCGAATGCGGCTATCGCTTTGCTCCGTTAGATGAATCGTGTCCTCGGATTGGTAATAAGTCGTCTCACTCCCCCTTTCCTGTGTTCGCAGGTCGTGGATATAACCGGCGTTTATACGGAGTTGGGTGTTCTCGTTCAGTTTATATAGGCGATTTGCGGATAGGCTGTGTATATGGTTGAACAGCCAGCGCTCTTTCTTTAGCGGGGCGGAGAATGAGGGCTGTAGCAGAAATTGGGGAACCTTGGGCTCGGATAAACGGGATTCGGGTGATTCGGTAAGCGTATTTTGCTCGCCCGATACATCCTGCCCGGTATTATTCCCTTTATATAGATAAGCGGATTGGCTGCTGCGGCTGATCTGCAAGGCGTCAGCGGCTCCTTTCCATAAGAACGGGGATGCGCCGAGACCGCCTTCGGCATTGATCAACCAGCGATCCCGGAATTCCGGTCTCAGCTTGAGGTTCAACGCTACGTCTTCGGTCTTGATCTTTCTCTGTAACACACGGATCGGTTGGTGGTTCTCCATCACTTGTATGTTCTGTACGGCATCGGCTCGCAGGTTCTCGCTGATTTGCTTGTATTTCCCGTTGGTGAGATCCAGTCCCTCCACATAGAAATTACGGATCTCTTTCCCGTTGTAAGAGATCTTCCCCAGATCATCGATATCGATACCCGGAAGTTTCCGTAATACGTCCTTGATGGATTGATCCTTTGGGGAGAGAAAGCGGGTGACATCATAATTGATCGTATCTTGCCGCCCCCAGACACGTCCCGGATGGATTTCCACCTCCTTTAGGCTGAATACCTGCGGCTCCATCTCAAAACGAAGCGTTTGTCCGGCATGTACGGCTTGTTGCTGGGTTTGGTACCCTAAGAGCGAGACGGAGACGCTCTTAAGACCTTCCGCTTTTAATCTCCGTGAGTTGGTGGAGAAGGTGGTGCGCCTAACCAATATCCCTGCCGGGAAAAAAGTCTCTTTCTCGACGGCCTTTCCCCCGGATATGCCGGATCTGACAGCCGATCCGGTACATGTGGCGAATGTCTTGTCTAACTTGATAGAGAACGCTATCAAATATTCGGGAGAGGAAGTGAATATCGAAATCGTAGTGCTTTGGAATCAGCAAGGGGTGGGATTGACCGTTTCGGATAATGGCTTCGGTATCGCTCCGGATGAGCGGCGAAAGGTATTCGAGAACTTTTACCGTTCGTCTCATCTGCCGGATAAGCAAATTCCGGGTATTGGGTTGGGATTGAGCTACGTTCGCCAAATAGTAGAGGCGCATCATGGTTCAGTATCCCTGCGAAGTGAATTAGGTGAAGGCACTCGAATTACTATAAATCTACCGACTGCAGCTTTATGAAATCGACATTGAAAATACTTTTCGCTGACGATGACTTTAAGTATTCCCTCGTCTTGAAGCGATTCTTGGAACGGGAGGGGTATGAGGTGACTTATACCGGCAATGGTACCATGGCTTTGAAGCAATTCCCGGTCGTGAAACCGGATCTGGTCTTGCTGGATATCAACATGCCCGGGCTAAACGGTTTCGAGGTAGCGGAAAAGATCCGTGAGCAAGACCGCCATGTCTTGATCTTTTTCCTTTCCGACCGTTCCGATAAGAACGACCGTTTGAAAGGTTTTAGCTTGCGCGGAAACGATTACTTGGCGAAACCCTTCTATCCGGAAGAGCTGATCGCCCGTATCAAGGACCGTTTTGAGATCGGTGTCCATGAAAACGTGCAGGAGGAGAGCTTCCATTTCGGAAACACGACCTTCAACTATACCACGAATGAGATCCGTACGGGCAATAACAAGGTATTGATCACTTCCCGCCAAGCGGATCTTCTGCGAATCCTGGCGACAAACCTGAATCTGGCGGTGGATCGTGACCTTCTGTTGGAAACCGTCTGGGGAACTAGCTCATACGCCAACTCCCTGGCCTTGAATGTGCAGGTCACCTATCTCCGTAAAGCGCTTCATAACGATCCGTCTACCGGCATCGTATCCTTGCCGAAGAAAGGATATATGCTAAGAGGATAGAATTTATCCGGTAGAATTGGGTTTCTGATCCGTAAGCATTATCTTTGTCCCACAAAGTATTCACAGAAAGAAAATGAATCATATATGAACTTCAGCGAACAATGTTTCCGCATTTTTGAGCAAGCTACGGAGGCTTATCATGTAACTGACAATGTAGATGCTACAGTGCATAATCCCTATGCGGTAAAGAGCATCGAGTTTTATCTTTATCTTAAGAACTGGATCGATGCCGTCCAATGGCATTTGGAGGACATTATCCGGAATCCGGAGATCGACCCGGTGGAAGCGCTGGCTATCAAACGCCGCATCGACAAGTCGAATCAAGATCGTACGGATTTGGTAGAGTTGATCGATAGTTTCTTTCTGGATAAATACAAGAACGTGAAAGTATTGCCGGACGCTACGATCAATACGGAAAGCCCGGCTTGGGCGATCGATCGTCTGTCGATCCTTACGCTTAAGATCTATCATATGCGTGAGGAGGCAAACCGTCCGGATGCTACTGCCGAGCATAAGGCTCGTTGTGAGCAGAAACTGGCGGTGCTGATGGAGCAGAAGAAGGATTTGTCGATGGCTTTGGATCAATTGCTATCCGATATCCGTGACGGTAAGAAATACATGAAGGTCTACAAGCAAATGAAGATGTACAACGACCCGGCCTTGAATCCTGTGTTGTACGGTAAGAAATAATGGCAAATATATTAGTAATACGACTTTCGGCTATCGGGGATGTGGCGATGACCGTTCCCGTTATCTATTCCGCAGCCAAGGCGAATCCTACGGACTCGTTTACCGTGTTGACGCAAGCGTTCTTGATCCCGGTTTTTATCAACCGCCCGAAGAACGTGAACGTGATCGGTATCAATACGAAGAGCACGGAGAAAACGTTGGCGGGATTGCTTCGTTTTGCCTCTGCCTTGGTGAAATACGATTTCGATATGGTGCTGGATTTGCACGATGTGTTGCGAACCATGATTATCCGTACGCTGTTCCGCTTGAACGGCAGACGGGTGTTTGTCGTGGATAAGGCCCGGAAAGATCGTGCCCGGTTGACCGACGCGAAGCATAAACGATTTAAACAACTTCGCCCGGTGATCGAACGTTATGCGGATGTGTTCCGTAACGCCGGACTTCATTATACGGAATCGTTCACCTCGCTTTATGAGACCTCGACCCCTGATTTATCCGCCTTGGAACCCCTTGCGGGAACGAAGACGGGCAAATGGATCGGTATCGCCCCCTTCGCCAAGCACCGGGGAAAGATTTATCCGACCGGGGAGATGGAGCTGGTCATGGCCGAGCTTTCCGATCGAGAGGATTTTACCATCTTCCTGTTCGGTGGTCGTGGCTACGAGGAGGCGCTCTTGGATCAATGGGCTTTTGAGTATCCCCGGGTAAAAAGCGTGGCGGGCAAGTATTCCTTGGATCAGGAACTGGCCTTGATCAGCCGGTTGGATCTGTTGATTTGCATGGATTCCGCCAATATGCATTTCGCTTCCTTGGTCGGTACACGGGTGCTTTCCGTTTGGGGCGCTACCCATCCCTATGCCGGATTTTACGGATATCATCAGGATCCGGAAGATTGTATCCAGTTGGACTTACCTTGCCGTCCTTGTTCCGTATTCGGCCAAAAGCCCTGCCTGCGGAAGGATTGGGCGTGTATGAAACAGCTCAATCCGGATCTAATCATAAACAAGGTATTAACCTCTTTAAATGAAATGGTTTCGGATGAAGGAGGTCATTAACCCGGCGTACGGGAGATTCGAGGATTTTGTAAGGCGTGTACCTCGTATATTTTCAGAAGAGGGAAAAACGATTTATAAGGCGAGGAATGAGATCAAGGTTTTTGAGGTAGATGGTGTGGAACTGAATGTCAAGCGATATAGAGTCCCCCTCTTGATAAACCGTATTATTTATCGTTTTTTTCGTCGGCCCAAGGCTGTGCGAGCCTATGAGTATGCTCTGCGTTTAGTCGCCAAGGGGTTTGAGACTCCTGCCCCGATCGCTTATATCCTTTTTAGGAAGAAAGGGTTTTTGGGATATAGTTATTTTATCAGTCTGCAATCCAGCTATAAGACATTGTATAAAGTCGGACAGCGTCCGGTAGAGGAGAACGAGGATATTTTCCGTGCGTTAGGTACTTATATGGCAAAGTTGCATGAGGCGGAGGTTTATCATGCCGATTTCTCTCCCGGAAATGTATTGTACGATCGTACGGAGGAAGGGGTTAAGTTCTCCTTGATCGATATAAACCGGATGCACTTCGGGCCTGTCTCGCTGAAACGAGGATGCGCGAATTTCTCCCGTTTGTGGGGACGGGAAGCCGCTTTTCGTTTAATGGCAGAGACCTATGCCGAGAGCCGGCATTTTGATAAAGCGGAATGCCTTCGTTGGATATTATACTATCGAAATCGTTTCTGGAAGAAATATGCGTTGAAGCATGAGATTGAATTTGAATTATAGACTTTTATGAAAATACAAATACTCCGGTTCTGTTTAGTTGTTAGTTGTCTTTTGGCCTATGTATCTCCGGTTAAGGCGTTAGAATGGTGGGAAAAGGTAGAGTATCTGACTTACTCGCCCCGTTATTTCGGGCCAAATGCCTTTCCGATTCCCGAGTTGGTAGGAGGAAGCCTGTCCAGCCGTTGGGAAGTGGAGCTTCGGGGGGAATATCATAAGACGCGAGGCGATCAGACGAAAGATATCTTTACCCGTTTGTACATTCCTGTCGTAAAGGGACGTGTAGGGGTGAATGTCAGTTGGGTATTCCAAGAATGGTATGAGATGTCGCCGGAAGTGCGGGATGAGCGTTATGCGGTAGAATTGAAATCCCCGATTGTTTGCCGGGGCGACGTGATCTTTAATTTTTATTTCCAAGCCCTCCGGAGCGAGAAATGGATGGATATCGTGGTAAGCGCCAACCTGAAAACCGCCAGTGGCGGACGCTTGTGCGACGCTCGTTATACGGATGCGGCCTCTTATTGGTTCGACGCCAATCTGGGACGTACGTTGTGGAAGCGGAAAGATGTAAACGCTTCGATCCGTGTGCAAGCTTTAGCGGGTTTTTATTGTTGGATGACTAACGATGTCGTTAATCGTCAGAACGACGCTTTCTGTTATGGGGCAGGTGTGTTAGGGACCTATCGGGGGTTCTCGTTGGATTGTAATTATGCCGGTTTCCGGGGATATCGGGATAATGGAGATAAGCCGATGATTCTACGGACAAAGCTAAATTATGAGCTTAAGAAAAATATCCTGTCCTTCCAATATAAACATGGAATGAAGGACCATCTTTATGATAGCTATTCATTAGCTTATATCCGTTGTTTCTGAATCTGTAAATAATCTATGCTTTCTTGATCGACCTGAATAACGTGGCGAAGCCGTCTGTATAAGCCTTTACGCTGAAATCTTGGATGATATGCTCACGTGAGGCCTTGGCGAACGCTTCCAATCGCTCCGGGTTATCGATAAGCGAGCGGATAGACGCCGCCATTTTTTGAGGAGAAGAAGGCGGCACTAACAATCCGGTGACTCCGTCTATGATTAAGTCTCTTGCTCCCGGTATGTCTGTTACGATACAAGGAACGGAACAAGCCATAGCCTCCCGCACGACTCTTGGGGAGGCATCCCGGTGCGAGGGAAGTATAAACAACTGGGACGTGACCAGAAAAGAGATGGCGTCGGAACGCTGTCCCAGAAAATGAATTTGTGCGCTTACCTTCGACTGTTGGGCTAATTGGAAATCATTTTCCCCATATTCTCCCACGATTGTAAGATGTACCCGTGGATCATCCAATAAGATAAACGCATGAATCAAATCGGTTAAGCCTTTGAACGGCCTGTTCTTCGTCGCTCCGATATAGATGCAACGAAAGGCGTCGTCCGGAATATCGTCTGCTTGTTTGGGCGTACGGACTGCCTCCTTGATCCAATCGATATCAAATGGCTTTGTGCTGGTTGTTAGTCTTTTTCGTGCGATGAATCGGGAGAGATATTCCTCGATATCTTTGGTCTCGCATACGACATGCTCCACGGCGGGATTTAATATGCCTAGATAATAGGTCGGATCGAACCGCTTCAATTTAGCCTGCGTACCTCGGTATGCGATATTCTTCGCCCGTGTGCCTATGGAGGCGAATAGAGCGTTTGATAAACCGGAACTACTCGGTGAGTAGATAAGGTCGATCCGATAAGTCTTGATGATTTCGCGCAGGGCACGAATAACGTTCCAGTTGAACTTCGAGGTAATGACCGGCAGATCCAAGGGTGTACAATTCCCATAGATCTTTTTGTCGGTATACGATTGGGGGGAAGCGATATAGATGTTGAAGTCCTCAAGCTTGGACAATCCTTCCAGCATTTTGTAGGTCGCTATGTCGGCTTCTTTATAGACTAAAAGTATATTCATTGTGTATGGATAAAATGGATTTGCTAAGATCGTGAGATATTCTCGTATACTCGCATGAAATGAGCCGCTAATACGTCGGGCATGAATCGCCGTATATTCTCTCGTCCGCCGGAACGCATGGATTCGGCCAGCTTCGGCTCGTTCAATACGGACTCTATCAAGCCGCGCAGTTCTTGCTCATTTCTCGGATCGGTATATAGAGCGGACGATCCGCCCGCCTCTTCCAGACAAGAACCGGTAGCCGCTATCACCGGAATACCGGCAAGCTGGGCTTCTAATATCGGGATACCGAATCCTTCGAAAAACGAGGGATATACAAATAAGGTCGCCATCTGATAGAAAGCGGCTAATTCGTTAAAAGGTATATGGGTCAAGATACGGATGCGACCGGACAGGTTGTTTTCCCGGATATAGGTCTCTACCGTATCCGTATAAGGCGTATGCTTACCGATAGCGATCACGGAGATATCTTCTTTCAGGGCTTTCAGGGCTTTTACCAGAAGCAATAAATTCTTCCGTTCCTCGATGCTCCCTACATATAATATATAAGGCCCGTTTATCTGATATTTCTCGCGTACGGACGATTTCACGTCTTCTTGAACCGCTTGCCCGAATATCGGGTCACAACCTTGGTAAACAACCTCGATCTTGCTTTCCGGAATGTGGAAGAAGTCCCGGATGTCTCGCATCGTCTGCCTGCTGATCGCTATGATCTTGTCCGATCGTAAACAAGCTTGCTTGAATTTGTAGGTATAGATGGAACGATCGATCGGTTTATAAAGCTGCGGGTAACGCAAGAAGATCAAGTCATGTATCGTTACGACCGCTGGGATTCCGTTCTGTTTTAGATTCATAGGAATCTCATTACTCAAGCCATGGAACAGATCTACGTGCTCTTTTCGAAGCGTAGCCGTTAGACCGGAGGTACGCCATAAAGACGGAAATAGTTTATCGAACCTGCCTTCCGGATAATGGAATGAGACACTTGGACGCTCCTCGATCCGTTTCCGTAACGCCTCTTTGCCTTTGCCCGGCGTATAGAGTTGATAGATATGCTCCGGGAAAGAAGCGGACAAACTATTCACTACGAACCGGCTATAATTACCCAGTCCGGTAGCGTTATGCGTAATCCGTTTTGCGTCGAAAGCGATCTTCATAGGCTTGAATTCGATATATTGGGCAAATATACGATATAATTTTAATTACCTTTACCTCATTTCCTTCCGAAATCCGCCGGGATCTCCCCCCATACGGATGTTTCCCATTTGAGGATCCGGGTGGTATAGGTATGGGTGTTCAACCATTTCTCGGCCCGCTCGATGAGGTCGAAGATAGGTTCGTTGATCGGTTTACGTGCTAATAAGGTTTTGCATTTCTTTTTCTTGACCCAGCTGATGGCGTTGCGGCTATCCGAATAGATCGGCAGGTCGCTTCCCTTTTGCTGTAGCAAGGCGAGGCCGTGTACTAAGGCGAGGAATTCCCCGACATTGTTCGTGCCCTCCTTCAGCGGGCCGATATGGAAGATCTCTTGTCCGGTAGCGGTATAAACGCCTCTGTACTCCATATCCCCGGGATTACCGCTACAGGCGGCGTCTACGGCAAGACTCTCATTGATCGGGTTTCCGATCGGGGCTTCCGGCGCGAGACGGGCAACGGCTTTCGGGGAAGAGGCGGTCTTTAGGTAATGGGTATAGCCGGCCTCGAAGGCTTTGGCAGCTTCCTCCCGGTTCTCGAAGGATTTATATTTGGCTCCCTCTTGTCCGTCTACCTGTGCCTTGCATTCTGCCCAGTTATCATAGATTCCCGGGTTCAACCCTTTCCATACGACATAAAACTTATTCTTGGCCATGACTCTTACTCAAGATTTCTTGTGAGAATTGCGTATAGGTACCGAACGGCGCTCTTTTATCCTTGAAGAAACGGATCAAGGCGTCCAGCCTTCTTTCCATGCTGCAACCGGAATGGTTGGTCATGATAAACGGTAACTTTAGCTCTTTCCGATCACTTAAGGAGGTGAACTCCCACGGATGGAAATAGGTTAGGAAATAACCGTCCTCTTTCCACGTCCAAAGCGCTAACTTACGGTACAAGGTGGCCGGAAGGTTATGGTAAGCCAGCCAAAATAAGGGGAAACGGACGATCGGGGTCACCGAGGCGGGCAGTTGCAATACGCCATCTTTCATGAAATAGGTGCGGGGCTGCCCCAGATGGTTATAACGGCCGGGAATACAAGTCGGGTTCAAGGACGAGTTGTATAAGTAACCGGCCTTATGTATCTCTTCTTCTTCGACGGGCATCATGCGGGCCATACGGAAACCGTTCACCGGTTGTCCGGTCAGTTCCTCCAACGCCTCTTTGGACTTGCGTAGATCGGCGGTCTCGAACGACGAGTGATAAAAACCATGCGAAGCGATCTCATGTCCACCCTTTTGGATGTCCAAGATCAAATCCTTTGCGTGAAGGGCGAAGTTCGCCGTGCAAAAGAAAGTCGCTTTTACCCGGTGACGGGCCAGACATGCCAGTATCTTCCGGGTTCCTTCTACGGAAGTACGCATTTGTTCCTCGAACGGCAATTCCACGCCGTGTTCCAATGGAGCGTCAAACTCCTCGATATCAAAACTAAGTAATATCATGTATGTCAATTAATCTCTATGAAATAAGATGGATAAGAAGTTCAACGCTTCCCGCCGCAGGACCTTGAATCCCATATCGGATACCGCCAGTCCTTCTTTGATGTTTGCGTTGATCGTCCGTAAGTTTATCTCTTTCCGGCGACTTGCCTTATAGATAAATTCCGTATCGAATAGGAAGCTATTGATACGGGTCGTCAGGAATATCGCCTGTCCCGCTTGGCTGAATCCCTTCATGCCCCCTTGCGTATCCTTGATCTTGATCCGCAAGACCCATGTATTGCATATGTGGGACAGTTTGGATAACATTTGCCGGAAAGGAGGTAGATTATCCTGATAACTTTTGCCGCGGGTAGCCACGACTACGTCCGCTCCTCCTAGCAACGCCTCGACCATCCTGCCGAACGAGTCGTTTGTATAAGGAAAATCGTAGTCCGTATAAATAATGCAAGGAGAGGTACATCGCTTTACCGCCTCTCGCAAGGCATATCCTTTTCCCCGGTTAGGCTTATAGTCCACGACGCAGACATCCGGTATCAATTGCCGGAGGCGGTCGATCGTCTCCGGCTCGTATCCCCGTCTCGAACCATCACTGACAATAAAAAGGTGGAAACGTACCGGGCTGAATAATCGCTCCACTTCGCGGAAATGGGTGGCTACTTGTTCCTCCCAGCCCGAAGGCGGGTTGTAACAAGGTAATACCAAATCTATGTCTGCTCGTGCGTTCATTCCATTTATGCCTTTACCGGATTATAACTCCTCGTACACATCTCAAATGTCAGCTTTAGCCAGATCAGCATACAAGGCAACGCTTTTAACGCATACGGGTATACATAATGCACTCGTATGTATTTCGGGAAAAGATCGGACGGAGACATGCTGGTCAAAATAAAGGCGAAGACCATCAAGACAATATCCAATGTCGAACGTTTCCACGGTACAGCCGTATACCAAATAGCGACTCCGATAAACGCTATGATATAGGTACTGGACTCGCTACCCGTGCTGAACAGTACGACAAACATCAACACCGAGGCCAATAACGTTTTCCGGAAAGCCTCATATTTATATTGACTGATGCGTAGATAAGGCAGGCCGAATAATAGTAATCCCCCTATTATCAGATAAATGTCCGAGTAACTGACCGATCCCGATATCTTACGAACCATTCCCAAGAAGGAAATGTTCTGCATGAGCGCGAATAAGTTCTCCGAATTTTTTCCGGATAAGTCCTCGAACCAACCGGTATATTGGGACATTATATAATCCGGCCCGGACAATATCATCGGGGCTACGACCATGACGACCGCCCATCCTACGCAAGATAGGCTGAACTTCATCTTATGGCGAGAGAAAAAGAAGAACGCCAATCCCGTGATCCCATACAATTTAGTAAAGGTACCCAACATGATCACGAAAGCGGCCCATACGTCTTTCTCTTTCTCTATCAATACGTAAGCGAGGACAATGATAGCGGCGATACTGATATTGAATTGCGACATGAAAAGCGAGGTAAGCAACTCGTGGGCGCAGAACCAATAGATAAAGATACGTTCCCGCTTGATTCCCGGCAGCATCTTGACCGCCCAGAATAAGAAAAGGCTCTGTGCCACCGACCAAGTAAGCAATCCCAACCATAACGGTGTAATGGCGAATGGAGCGATGACCAAGCTAAATACCGGCCCATAGTGAAAAATATCGTTGTATTCTTCCGGATAGGCGGCATAGAGCGGTAACTCATTCAACGTATGCCAAAAGGATTGCCTGAAGATGGAGAAGTTGTTATATTTCCCGGGGAAATACTTGGTGATCCATGCGATAACCCCCAGCAATGCCCATAGCCCCATTAAGGTACTATATTTGCTGAAAAATGGCTTATGGATGATTGTATTGAACTTATCTATAAATTTCATCATCGAATCTACATCTGTCTACGGGGCAAAATTACATAAAAACGGTGACTTTTATGCGAGTTAAATAAAAATACTATTTTTGCGTCCAAAACTGGTAGAGATTATTTATGAATGAAATGTTGAGATACACGATCATTCGTGTCATTCTGTTTGTAATGGGAGGCTTTCTTGTTCTCGGATGTTCGGATGAAGATGATGTGGATAATAGTGGAGGAACGAGTAAATATGGTTTAATACGGATGGCGGAGGAGGATTATGATTCGTCGAATACTTCTTATATCCTTCAGGATGAGGAACCGGACGAGGTTCTTTTCGATTCGTCGCAGCGAAAATTCAAGGTGAATGAACCTTTGCAGGTGTCGGTTACCGAGCAGAATGAGCTGATGCTTCGTTTCTATTCACCCAGGGCTATACATAACGTGATCGTATGGGCGACGATTGAAGGCTATGAGGACGAGGTACGGTTTGCGGAGTTTACTACGGTTTTACCTTTTCAGGAGTTTAAAATGAAGTTGCCTTTTCTGGAACAGGCGAAGGTTTATTATACGCGTTCCGGCGAGGAGGTTACCATAGAAGCCTATCCGGATATGGCGGTCGAGAATATAAGTTTGCGGATTGAATGTGGAGATCCGGTATATCAAGGAATGATTAACGTGAAACCAAAGTGGAATATTTGGTTTGGTAAGTATTCTGGTTCAAACTGGGGTAACTTCAGGCCACATCTGGCTCGTGAGGCGGTTGCCCTTTCCTTGAATATGGCGGCGATGTTTTCTTCCTCGCTTTTTGACGAGGAACTGGAGAAGTGGCGTGGTAAGCTGATAAATAACGAGCAAATCGTGGATATAGATGTATTGAAGAAAAAGATCTTGAATCATGGCGGATTGTGTTATGGGCGTGTGGTGAATGTTGTCGGCCTGGGCGGGGGAAATACCTTTGGATTAGGTGAATATGTCTATCTTACCCATTATGCGGATGATGCCAACGGGACTGATGTGCCGTATCATGAGCTGGCGCACTGCTTGGGATATGGGCATAGTGGGAATATGACGTACTATCCGGCGGAAGGCGGTTTCCCTACAATTTGTATGAAGGTTTACTCACAGCTTTCCGTGAGTAAGAAATTGCCGATTTATTCCCGCCGTTTCTTGCATACCCGGAGGAATAAGAATCTGGTAGAGAATAAAAACGTGTATACCTCCTCGAAATACATTATCGATGATCCGGAATTGGATGCCATAGATGGCGGGCTTGGGCTTGCTCCGATGGAGACGGATAGGGCTGGCGATGAGGGTTCTCCTCTCTCATTTACACTTTCAGTCTTGGATATTCCCGGTGCCACTGTGGAAACTTTTCATCCGAAAGCGGTCCATCTTTATGGGAATACGCTATATGTAGCAAATGACGCTCCGGGACATTATAGTTTGGAGGTCTTTGATGTATCTTCCGGTAATGTGCGTCATGTGAAAAGTATGGTTGAGTGGATGAACGGAGATAAGAAAGAGACCTTTGTGGGGGAGCCAAACGGCGTGACTCGCTCGTATGGGAAAATATATGTCACGAATACGGGAAGCCGTACGGATGTGTTCGATGCGGAAACGTATGAGTTCATTACTTGTATCGGTACGGGTACTTGGGGTGAGGGTGGTTATCAGACCGTTCATGCGTTTGATGTGACGGCTAGTCAAGGGGCTGTCTTTATCCGGGATAAACGGAAACTGGTAGTTGTCTTGGAGCAAGATGTACAGCCCGGTTCCGCTGCTCGGGTACCTATATATAGCCGTAGCGTAAATTTGCAAGAGGCAATGGGTACTTATGCGGTAGCGGCGCGAAATGATGGCTTTTTGTATGTGACGGCCCAGAATAAAAATATGATCTATTTATTCGATCCTGCGGACATTCGGGCAGGGGACACGGGCTTTGCGCCGTATCTGGTGACATTGGGATTTGAAAAGTCTCCCCAGTCGATAGCGTTTGTAGGGGATCGTTTGTTTGTTACGCTTCGTGTCGATGATAAACGGTCGGAGCTATGGGAGATCAGCCCTAAGAACGGAAAATTATTGCAGGACTTTACAGATTCGATGGTCTATCCCGAGAAAATAGCCGGTGCTCGTCATACTTTATTGGTAGTGGATCGTGCGACCCAGACAGTAAAAGCCATTGGCCTATGATTTTTTTATTGATTCTTAGGAATAAAGAAGATAGAGTTCCCGGAAAAAGTTTACATTTGCGAAAACTATTATAATAACGTATGAAACGTGTTTTTTTGGTCGGATATATGGGAGCGGGCAAGACAACGGTGGGAAAAGAGCTTGCCAAGCTCGCCGGTCTTTCGTTCATAGATCTTGATTACTATATCGAAGGGCGTTATCATAAGGCCGTTTCGCAGATATTCGCCGAGAGAGGGGAGGAGGCTTTCCGAGAGATAGAACGGAATATGCTTCACGAGGTCGCTGAGTTTGAGGACGTGCTGATCTCCACGGGAGGAGGCGCTCCTTGCTTTTTCGATAACATGGAGTTTATGAACGCTTCTGGCACGACGGTTTACTTGAAGGTGTCAGTCGAGGAGCTGGCGAAGCGTCTGGAGTTGTGCAAACATACCCGTCCGGTGTTGAAAGGACGTTCCGGGGAGGAACTGAGGGCGTTTATCGCCGAGAGTCTGGAGAAAAGGAATCCGTTTTATACGAAGGCGTCCATAACGTTTGATGCCGAGAAGATGTTAACAGAATCTGATGTACATGACATATCGAACGCGTTAATGAAAATCCTATAGCATATGGAAGCGAACGACGGCCGGCAGGCACAGGGGGCCTATATCCCGCAGGAATTATTGAAAGAGATCAGCAAGGTGAATAACCGTTTGCTTATCGGTATTCCTCGTGAACGATGCGAGGCGGAAAAACGTTTGCCGTTGACTCCGGAGGCGGTGGATATGCTGACCGATTGCGGTCACCGGGTGCTGGTGGAAAGTGGCGCCGGATTAGGCATCAACTATTCCGATAATCATTTCTCGGAGGCGGGGGCGGAGATTGTCGATACGCCCGCGGAAGTTTTCCAAGCGGATCTGATCTTGAAGATATTGCCTCCGTTGCCGGTGGAAATTGCGCTTATGAGACCTCGCACGACCGTTTTCTCATTGGTGCAGTTTAATTTATTCGCTCAAGAGGCTTTCGAGTTGATGATGGCGAAACGGATTACCGCTATCTCTTATGAGTTGATGGCGGATGAATATAATCGTTTCCCGGTGCTGAATGTCACTTCCGAGATCGAGGGGGCGGCTTCCATAACGATCGCTTCCGAGCTGTTGAGCAATACCCAAGGAGGTAAAGGGATCTTATTAGGCGGTATCCCGGGCGTATCCCCTACGGAAGTGGTGATCATCGGGGCCGGAAACGCCGGGACCGTGGCCGCGCGTGCCGCGTTGGCCTTGGGAGCATCCGTGAAAGTATTCGATGATGATATCAATAAATTGCGTATAATACAACAGGTCTTGGGGCAAGGGCTTTTTACTTCCACGTTCCATCCGAATGTGCTGCATAACGCGTTTCGTAGCGCTGACGTGGTGATCGGGGCGATGCGTTATATTAATACGAGACATCGCTATATTATCGCTACGGACTTGGTGCGTACGATGAAAAAGGGAGCTTTGGTGATCGATCTGAGGGTAAGCCAAGGCGGTTGCTTTGAGACGACATGCTGCTTGTCGAGGGAAGATCCCGCGGTGTTCGAGCAATATGGGGTATTACATTATTGTAAACTGAATATCAGCAACCGGGTGGCTCGTACTACCTCGATGGCTTATAGTAATATATTCGTGCCTTTATTATTGTCGTTGGGCGACGCCGGTTCCGTGCAAGGAATGATCAAATCGGATAAGGGCTTTAGGGCGGGAGTATATATGTATTACGGGAAGACAGTGAATAGTTATGTGTCTAATCATTTTAATCTATCATCTAATAATCTTGATCTATACCTCTCTGCTTTTTGATGCGGAAAAGTTTTGAACTCGCAAAGTTTATGCTTTACTTTGCGGACGATCTAAATACCAATAAGCGATAAAGCTAATAAAGTATATTATGGCAGAACAGACAAAAGTTAAGACGCTGGAGAAGGTTGTAATTCGTTTCTCGGGAGACTCGGGAGATGGTATGCAGTTAACCGGTACAATCTTTTCAAACCTGTCCGCGGTTTTCGGGAACGAGATTTCTACATTCCCAGACTATCCGGCAGAAGTACGTGCTCCACAAGGAACACTAAGTGGTGTATCCGGATTCCAAGTACACTTGGGATCTCGTAAGATTTTTACACCCGGTGATAAGGCCGACGTATTGGTGGCCATGAATCCCGCCGCGCTGAAGGTGAACGTAAAACACCTAAAACCCAATGCGATTGTTTTAATCGACACGGACTCTTTCAAGAAAAGTGATTTGGATAAGGCCTTGTTTACGACCGATGATCCGTTTACTGAGCTGGGATTGACTGGCGTGCAGGTTGTTGCCGCTCCGATCTCTACGATGGTAAAAGACGGATTGGTTGAGTTTGGCTTGGACAATAAATCGGCTCTTCGCTGCAAGAATATGTTCGCCTTAGGACTTGTTTGCTGGTTGTTCGAGCGTCCGCTGGAGGAGGCTATGCACATGTTGCAGAATAAGTTCGCTAAGAAACCGGTTATCGCCCAAGCTAATATCAAGGCTTTGACGGACGGTTATAATTATGGTAATAACATCCATGCCTCGGTTTCTACGTATCGTATCGAGAGTAAGAAAGCCGAGCCCGGATTCTATACGGACGTGAATGGTAATAAGGCTACTTCCTATGGTTTGATAGCCGCTGCCGAGAAAGCTGGTTTGCAGTTGTTCTTGGGTAGCTACCCGATCACTCCGGCTACTGATATTTTACATGAATTATCTAAACGTAAGGATTTAGGCGTTATCACGGTTCAGGCCGAGGATGAGATCGCCGGTATCTGTACTTCTATCGGAGCTAGTTTCGCCGGTTGCTTGGCGGCTACATCTACTTCCGGACCGGGTCTTGCCTTGAAGAGCGAGGCGATCGGTTTGGCGGTGATCGCTGAGTTGCCTTTGGTGATTATCGATGTTCAGCGTGGCGGTCCTTCTACGGGCTTGCCTACGAAGAGCGAGCAAACGGACTTGATGCAGGCTCTGTATGGCCGTAATGGTGAGAGCCCTGCCGTGGTAATAGCGGCCTCTACGCCGACTGATTGTTTTGATGCCGCGTTTTGGGCAGGTAAGTTGGCCGTGGAGCATATGACTCCGGTTATCTTGTTGACCGATGCCTTTATCGCTAACGGTTCTTCCGCTTGGAGAATTCCGGAAATGGATAAATATCCGGAGATTAAGCCGAATTACGTAGCTAATTATCAAGATGAGAAAGTCTGGAAGGCGTATCGTCGTAACAAGGAAAGCTTGGTTCGTTACTGGGCGATTCCGGGAACGGAAGGTTTCGCTCATCGTCTGGGCGGTCTGGAGAAAGACTACGAGACGAGCGCTATCTCTACCGATCCGGCTAACCACCAGAAGATGGTGACGACCCGTCAGGCTAAGATCGATAAGATCGCCGACTATATCCCCGAACTGGAAGTGATCGGAGATGAGGACGCTGATTTATTGATCGTTGGTTGGGGTGGAACCTACGGGCACCTTTACGAGGCGATGGAGACGATGCAGGAGAATGGCAAGAAGGTGGCTTTCGCTCACTTCAAGTTTATCAACCCGCTGCCTAAGAATACGGCTGAGGTTCTTTCTAAGTATAAGAAAGTGGTGGTGGCTGAGCAAAATAACGGCCAGTTCGCTAACTATTTACGGGGAAAGGTTCCCGGATTTAACCCGTATCGCTTCAATCGTGTAAAGGGACAACCTTTTGTCGTTGCGAGATTAGTTGAGGAATTCACTAAAATATTGGAGGCTTAAAAGATGACAACAGAAGAAACTAAATTTCAACCGAAAGATTATAAAAGCGACCAGTACGTACGCTGGTGCCCGGGTTGTGGCGACCATGCGGTACTGAATTGCCTGCATAAGGCTATGGCCGAGGTAGGAGTGGCTCCTCACAATATGGCAGTTATCTCAGGTATCGGCTGTTCTTCCCGCTTACCTTATTATATGAATACGTATGGCTTCCATACGATCCATGGTCGTGGAGCGGCTATCGCTACCGGCGTAAAGACGGCTCGCCCGGACTTGAGCGTATGGTTGATTACGGGTGATGGCGACTGCTTGGCTATCGGCGGTAATCATTTTATCCACGCTGTCCGTCGTAATATCGACTTGAATATCGTTCTTTTCAACAATAAGATCTATGGTTTGACGAAGGGGCAGTATTCCCCGACATCCGACCGTGGTTTTGTATCCAAGAGCTCTCCTTATGGGACGGTGGAAGATCCGTTTATCCCGGCCGAGTTGGCGTTGGGTGCCCGTGGTAATTTCTTCGCCCGTACGATTGACGTGGATTTGAAGAATACGACCGAGGTATTGACGGCTTCCGCCCGTCATAAAGGCGCTTCCGTTACGGAAGTGTTGGTAAACTGCGTGATCTTTAATGATGGTATCCATAAGGGGATCGTTGATAAGGCATACCGTGCGGATCGTACGATTTTCCTTCGCCATGGCGAGAAAATGGTTTACGGCGCTAACATGGATAAAGGCCTTGTGCTAGACGGCCTAAAACTGAAATCCGTAACGATCGGACAAGATGGTTATACGATGGATGACGTATTGGTACACGACGCCCATGAGAAGGATAACACCTTGCATATGATGCTTGCCATGATGAGCGGTGATATGCCAATCGCGTTAGGCGTAATACGAGATGTGGAGGGACCGACCTATGATGAGGCTGTCCACCAGCAAATCGAGGAGGTACAAGCGAAGAATCCTACACGTAAATTACACGACCTTTTGATGAAAGGTGAGATTTGGGAGGTAAAGTAATATATTTCTGATCGGATATAAGAGAAGGCGCAAGATATTTATCCTGCGCCTTTCTTATATTTATACGCTGGATTTGTTTGTGTGGAAAAAAGTATATATCTTTGTTTCAGTCACAATAAAAGCGAATACCTATGATGACGACTTCGGAAATAGTTGAGATGCTAGCTAAAAGTATATGATTTGTAAACTCCATATTACAAATAGACTAAGGGTTTTGTTAATTGCATGGAAAAGAGTAATTATTACTGAAAAATTTCCTTAATAAGCTGTGTACGATAAAAAAAAATATTACTTTTGTACCGCGGTTAACAAGGTGGAGTCGCAGCAAGCTCCAAAAGGCCGGAAAGCCTCACCGTATCGAACTAGAGTAGAGAGAAAAGTTATATAAAGTCAATCATTTAAATTAAATTCAAGATGGCTAATTTAGATTTAAGCAAGTACGGAATTGTTGATGTGAAAGAAATCGTTCACAATCCGTCTTATGATGTTCTGTTCGCAGAAGAAACTAAACCGAGTTTGGAAGGCTTCGAGAAAGGCCAAGTAACTGAGCTAGGTGCTGTAAACGTGATGACTGGTATTTATACAGGTCGTTCTCCTAAAGATAAATTTTTCGTAAAGAATGAAGCCAGCGAAGATTCTGTATGGTGGACTTCTGATGAATATAAGAATGATAACAAGCCTTGTTCTGAGGCTGCTTGGGCAGACTTGAAGGCTAAAGCCGTAAAAGAATTGTCTGGCAAACGTTTGTTCGTTGTCGATACATTCTGTGGCGCTAACGAGGCTACTCGTTTGAAAGTACGTTTCATTATGGAGGTTGCTTGGCAAGCTCACTTCGTAACTAATATGTTCATCCGTCCGACAGCTGAGGAATTGGCTAACTACGGCGAACCTGATTTCGTTTCTTTCAACGCAGCTAAGGCTAAAGTTGACAACTACAAAGAATTAGGCTTGAACTCTGAGACTGCTACTGTTTTCAACTTGAAGACTAAAGAGCAAGTTATCTTGAATACTTGGTACGGTGGTGAGATGAAGAAGGGTATCTTCTCTATCATGAACTACTTGAACCCGTTGCGTGGTATCGCTTCTATGCACTGCTCCGCTAACACGGATAAAGAAGGCAAGAGCTCTGCTATCTTCTTCGGTCTGTCTGGTACAGGTAAAACAACTTTGTCTACCGACCCGAAACGTCTGTTGATCGGTGACGACGAACACGGATGGGATAACGAAGGTGTGTTCAACTACGAAGGTGGTTGCTACGCTAAGGTTATCAACCTGGACAAAGAAAGCGAACCGGATATCTACAACGCTATCAAACGTGACGCTCTTCTTGAAAACGTTACAGTTGCTGCTGACGGTACAATCGACTTCGCTGATAAGAGCGTAACAGAAAACACTCGTGTTTCTTACCCGATCTATCATATCGAAAACATCGTTAAGCCGGTTTCTAAAGGCCCGCACGCAAAACAGGTTATCTTCCTGTCTGCCGATGCATTCGGCGTATTGCCTCCGGTATCTATCCTGAATCCGGAACAGACTCAGTATTATTTCCTGTCTGGTTTTACAGCTAAATTGGCTGGTACAGAACGTGGTATCACTGAACCGACTCCGACATTCTCCGCTTGTTTCGGTGCTGCTTTCTTGTCACTGCACCCGACAAAATACGGCGAAGAATTGGTTAAGAAAATGGAAATGACCGGTGCTAAGGCTTATTTGGTCAACACAGGTTGGAACGGTACTGGCAAACGTATCTCTATCAAAGATACAAGAGGTATCATCGATGCTATCCTGGACGGTTCTATCGACAAAGCTCCGACAAAAGTTATCCCGTACTTCGATTTCGTTGTACCGACAGAATTGCCGGGTGTTGATCCGAAGATCTTGGATCCGCGTGATACTTATGCTGACGCTGCTCAGTGGGATGAAAAAGCAAAAGACTTGGCTGGCCGTTTCATCAAGAACTTCGCTAAGTTCACTGGTAACGAGGCTGGTAAGAAGCTGGTTGCTGCTGGTCCGAAATTGTAATAACATACATAACGACTATATAAAAGCGCAGGACTTCGGTTCTGCGCTTTTTTTATATATATACATTAATTTTAGCATAAATGTTAGGATGTTTTAAAATCTATTCCTATCTTTACCCCAAATTATCTTTTAATGTGGGATGTGAGGTATAACATGATTAGACGTTTATTACTGGTCGTTGGGATTATCGTTTCTTTGTCATCGTGTGGCGGAGATATTGCTTACCGGATAGAAGGGAAACTTACCAATCTGGAGGATCAGACCTTATATGCCGTTTTCGAGAATGAAGATATAAAAGTGGTAGATACGGTGACTTGCGGGAAGCCGGGCGAATTTTTGATCGAAAAGAAACAAGGTGATTTCCGGGAAGTGACGATCTTCTTTGCCAATAAGATGCATTGGGTTACGGCCTATCTGGAAAAGGGAGAGAAGGTGACGATCACCGGGGACGCTGCTTATCCTGCCATGTTGCGTGTCAAAGGAGGGCGGATCAATGATCGTCTTTCCACGATAAAAAAAGAAATGGCTCCTTTGTTGAAGGAACAGGCCGACCTGATCCGTCAACTGAATAAGAAGAACAGGGAAAATGTCAACGGCTCGATAGAGGAAACGGATATGGCTTCACGCCTGGCGAATGTAAACCATCTGCTGAGTGAGGAAGCTGCTGCCGCCATTAAGAAATATCCGGATGAAGAAGCCTCCGTCATATTGATACAACATTATTTTAACCATCCTGACGATACCCGGCGAATGGATGAACTGCTGGCTGTGCTGAGTCCGAAATTGAATGACTTTTATTTGGTACGGAAGCTACAGGAATACAGTACGCGGGCAAAAAGGACGGCTTTGGGAGCTGAAGCACCCGGTTTCAATGTGAAGAATATTTATGGAGCTCCTGTCAGCCTGGATTCTTTTCCGAATAGATATTTGCTGCTTGCGTTTACGGCTCCCTGGTGCGATATGTGTCAGACGGAAGATCTGTATTTGGATGAAGTGGCAACGAAATATCCGAAAGAGAAGGTGGATATGTTGCTGATCAGCTTGGATGACGATCAGGCTGGAGTACGGAAAGTTATTGCAAAGGATAGCATCGACTGGAATTTGGTTACCGATTCCGCCGGACAGGCAGCCATGTTGGTCGATCTGTATAATGTAAGTGCTTTACCCCGCTGTTTCCTGATCGATGAAGAAGGAAAGATCATCTTGAAAACGGACAATGGGGTCGAGATAAAGCAGACATTGGAAAAGCTGATGGAGTAGGAATTTATGATTTATGATTTCTGATTTATGCAATGTTGCTATCCCTAAATCATAAATCCGGCCTCATAAATCCAGACCCATAAATCATAAATTATAAATCATAAATCTTTAACTATGTTAGTCAAATCTTATGCCGCCGCCGTGCAGGGCATATCGGCAACGGTCGTTACGATCGAAGTGAATTGCACGAAAGGTATCCAATTCTTTTTGGTAGGGTTGCCCGATGTGGCTGTCCGTGAAAGCCATGAGCGCATTATCTCTGCTCTTCAGGTGAGTGGCTACAAGTTCCCTCGTAACCGCATTGTGATCAATATGGCGCCTGCGGATATCCGGAAGGAAGGTTCGTCGTACGACTTGCCGCTTGCAATCGGTATCCTGGCAGCGGCCGAAGAGTTGGATGCTTCCCGGCTGAGTCACTACATGATGATGGGAGAGCTTTCATTGGACGGCAGCTTGAAGCCGGTAAAAGGTATTCTGCCGATTGCGGTCAAGGCGCGTGAAGAGGGATTCAAAGGTTTTATCGTTCCCAAGCAGAATGCCCGCGAGGCCGCTGTTGTCAATAATCTGGAAGTGTACGGCGTTTCGACTATCAAAGAGGTGATCGAGTTCATTGCGGGAAAACGGGATTTGGAACCGACGATTGTCAATACCCGTGAAGAGTTTTATGCCCGGCAGCTTCAGTTTGAAGCGGATTTCTCGGATGTACGCGGACAGGAGAATGTGAAACGTGCGTTGGAAGTAGCCGCTGCTGGCAGCCACAACCTGATCTTGATCGGTCCGCCGGGGAGTGGCAAGTCGATGCTCGCTAAACGTCTCCCTTCCATCTTACCGCCCTTTACCTTGCAGGAGTCATTAGAGACCACCAAGATACATTCGGTTGCCGGTAAGATCGGGGTGGACACTTCCCTGATGACACAACGTCCGTTTCGTTCGCCCCATCACACGATTTCGAATGTGGCGATGGTCGGTGGAGGTGCTTTCCCGCAGCCGGGAGAGATCAGCCTGGCGCATAACGGGATCTTGTTCCTGGATGAATTGCCCGAATTCAACCGGAATGTGCTCGAGGTCATGCGCCAACCTTTGGAAGACCGGACGATAACGGTCTCGCGTGCCCGCTTATCTGTCGATTATCCGGCCAACTTTATGTTGGTCGCTTCCATGAATCCTTGTCCTTGTGGATATTATAATCATCCCGATCGCCCTTGCCTCTGTTCTCCGGGTGCCGTCCAAAAGTATATGAATCGCGTTTCCGGCCCTCTGCTCGACCGGATCGATATACAGGTGGAAGTCGTGCCGGTCCCTTTTGAGAAGATATCCGACGGACACCCTTCCGAATGTAGCGAAGCGATACGCGAGCGTGTGATGAAAGCCCGCGCTATCCAGGAAAAACGCTTTGCCGCACATGAGGGTATTTATAGTAATGCCCAGATGACCTCCAAACTGCTTCATGAATACGCCGTGCCCGATGCTGCCGGCCTGTCTTTACTGAAGGTCGCCATGCAGCGTCTCAATCTTTCCGCCCGCGCCTACGACCGTATCCTGAAAGTCTCCCGTACGATCGCCGATCTGGAAGCCTCTCCGAATATCGAAGCACGCCATTTGGCGGAAGCCATACAATACCGGAGCCTGGACCGGGAAACATGGGGAACGTAAAAATAAATCGGATGAATCTGATTGTCAATGAAAATAATACCTATTTTAGCTGTTCCGGTATTCCAATGGCCCCATCCCCACATGCCGCTTGAAATATTTGCCGAAGAAAGACATATTCGTGAAATTCAGCGAATAGGCGATGTCGTGGATGGAAAGGTCGGTCGATTTCAACTGTGCCTTTGCATCCATGATTACCATAGAGGTGATGATCTCGACACAAGTCTTGTCGGTCGTCTGCTTGACAATCGTACTGAGATGCGCCGGAGTTATGCCGAGTTTCTTGGCATACCACGCAACGGAACGTTGCGTGGTATAGTTCTTCATAACCAATTGTCCGAAGTTCTTGCTTATTTGTTCTGCTTTGGAGAGATTCGTCTTGTTCAGTGTCTTGTCTTTATACATGGCCCCTACTCCGAGAAGCACGCCTGAAAGCAAATGGTTAAGGATATCTTTGTTCAACTTGGGTCCGCAGAATCCATACGTCTTGACAAGTAGCGAAAAATAATCTTCCAGCAATTGAGCCGGCTGTTCTTTCAGCTCGATAATCGGGCAGTCTTTTACGACATACAACATGTCCATTGCCGATTTGCCTATATTGGCATGGTTGATGAATTCAGATGAAAATCCCATAAAATAGATCTGTAAATCTCCTTCTACCTTATGAATTTGTAAGATCGTTCCCGGCAGGATCGTGATAAAGCTGCCCGGCTTCACTTGGTAGCGTGTCAGATCTATGGATGCTTCGATCTCCCCTTGCATGCAAAGCACGAATATCTCCGCCTTCAACCTGCAAGGATAGTTGGCATACAAGTTCAACAAACCAATGTCTTTATGCGAAAGATTCCCGATGATCCAATCTTCGGGAAGGTCTATTTTGGGGATATCGTTTTCCATATTCAGAATACATTAGAATATGTGCAAAGATATGAAAAATAGGACACGCAAAAAGTGTTGAATGATAAAATCCGGTTTAAGTTAGGATATTATAATTGACTATTTGGAACAAGATCTAAAAAAGAGGACAGGTAATCGTATAAATAGACCTTGTGAGATCTCTTGCGTTGTCGTTATTTTGCACCGATTTTGATAGGTAGAGAAAGGGTATTACTCCGGTTGTTTTGTGAATTGCGACAGTCAACTGAATTAGGGCTAAACTATATTACTATATAGATGAAGAAATGTATGATTGAATATGGTCTTGGGAAGATCATGGCTTTATGGATATGTGTTTTGGGGGTACTTATCTGTGCCTCTTCTTGTGATTCCGATCGTGTGCCTGCCGATGGAATTGGAAAGCTGCGCTTGTCATTATCGGCAGACACTACTTCTTTGAACAAAGGTATCAACAACTCGACTAAAGCAGCCGTTTCGGATGAGTTCGAAAAGTTCCTGACTACGGCTGATTACAAGATCCGTATCGTACAGCAGTCCGATACAGTCCAATCGTATGACCGCTTCGATGAGATGCCTTCTGAAATCGAACTGAAAGAGGGGGCTTATACCCTCATCGCCTCCAAAGGTGACAACCTCCCTTCTGCTTTTGAAAACCCTTATTTTGAAGGGAGTACCGACTTTACGGTGAAAGCTGACATGAGTACGCCTATCGATGTGACTTGTACACTTGGAAATGCGAGAATCACGGTCGACTATACCGAGGACTTCAAGGAGGCATATTCTGATTATACTGTTTTGTTGAGTTCGGCCTTTACATCCGGCAGCCTGGAAATAAAGAAAGATGAAATGCGTCCGGCCTATATGCAAGTAGCTAAAGAAGGTTCGGAATTAGGTATTGCCATCCGTTTGAAGAAAGTCACCGAAGACAAGGAAAAAACATATAAAATCCCGACTCCTCTTTCTATCGAACGTCGCCAGAACATTCGCCTGATCTTTAAAACGGATGGAGAGGCCTTGGATGGCATCGGTCTGGAAATTATCCTGGATGATGAAATGACAAATGTCACGCTGAATGAGGGGATACCGGATTTTATGTGGAAGCCGTTTGAGAAGCCGACACTGTCTCCGGATGATTTTACAAATGGGGAATCTTTTACCATTAAAGTCGGAAAGTTCGAGAAGAGTCCTACAGTTGGATTTGCTATGCCGGCAGGTATTGCATCTTTGTGTGTCAAGCAATGGCGGGAAGACAAAGAAAACGAAGAGATTATCTACGACTTGGCGACGGACGAAGGAGTTACCGCCGCTTTAGGGAAGAATTTCAAATGGTCGGTCAATGGTAAGGCGAATACTAATGTGAAAGGAGAAAGAAAAACTGGACAGCTATTTTTGAAAGATGCAATCAATAGTTTGGAGGCTCCTATCGAGGAAGACCAAACTTATACTTATCATTATGAGTTTTCAGGAGTTGATGCGACAGGAAAGGCACATGCGACAAATGTATTGGGGGTAACAGTTGTTGTACAGCCAGCCGGCCAGCCGATCATAACATTTGACGGCTTTCCTGAAACAACGATTATAGAGGGTGATGATATGTCGAAAGAGATAGAAGCTAAATTTGAGGCTGAAGGTATAATCGATGAAACGAAAACGACATTGACAATTAATGACGGGGTAGGTGATAAGGTGTATAATATTCTAACCGATGGAACTATTTTATATAATGATTGGGGCATTAGTGTTGAATCGGATAATAATGCGACAGCAACGCTTAAATTCCCAAAAGTCTTTTCTTCCCGCTTAGAGGCTCCTACGGAAGGAGAGAAAACATTTACTTATAAATTGGATTTAGCAGATAAGAAAGGACGCAGTTTCCCGACTCTGACAAAGACATTGACGGTAAAGGCGCCGGTGTTTGAGTTGACACCGTCTGCTAATGGTGGGGATGCTTTTGCTTGCCGGGCTTTTTTGCGGGCAAAGGTTTCTGATGGAACACATCCTGATAATCTTAAATTCCAATGGAGAAAAGTCGGTAGTGGAAGTTGGAATAATTGCAAGAACCATACTTACCAAACGGATGAGATATGCGATACATTGAAGAATCTGACATCAGGAGGACAGCAATATGAAATACGTGCAATTTACCGGGAAAAAGAAAAGCGTGTAACGGAACCGATTGTGATAACAACCGAAAATGTAGTGGAGTTGGAAGATGGCTCTTTTGAAAACTGGCATTCAAAAAAGGTATATAGTGATAAGACTGCTTGGGTTGGAATTGATATTTATCAATGGTGGCCTTTCTTGGAAGGAGGGCAGAGTTGGTGGGCAACGCGTAATGCCTTGACAAATTCTCAAAATTCAGGTACTACCTGTTATTATACATCTTATTCAGGAACTGTTCCAACTGATAATGGCTATTCGGGAAAGGCTGCAGAAATAAGTTCTTTAGGTTTTGGTGAAGGCAGTACTTATTCACAGACAACGGGAGGATGGACTGCTAAAAAACGAGCTGCAGGAATGTTGTTTATAGGTTCTCATTCTGCTATAGCAGGAGGAGAGTCCGAAACATTTGACTATGGACATGTATTCACGGTACGGCCGACAGGGTTTAAATTTTATTATAAATTTAAATCAATGAATAGTGAATCATTTAAGGCTTATATCGTTGTTGAAAATAGAGATCAAAATTCTGTTACGGAATTAGGTCGGGGGGAATTGGTTCGAAACCAAGATCAGAGTTCTTTTGTAGAAGCGAAAGTTGACGTTAAGTACTTAAATACATCATTAAAAGCAACGCATATGTACATTGTCTTTATATCAAGCACAGCTTCAGTTCCTGCATTAGATGTCGTCAAGGGTAGTGTGGGAGAATTCTCGGGAAATGCGGATTCCCGTTTTGTTGGCAATGTGTTAACAGTTGACGAAGTTGAACTCATTTATGAATAAAAAATGAAAAAGACATATATTCTATTAATCTCTATTCTGACATTCTTTTCTGCTTGTCAAAAAGATGCAGGGATAGATAATGGTTTTGGTAAAGGTTCCGGAGCGTTCCGATTGGAAAAACCATCTGTCCAAAGCGAAACGGAGATTCCGGTAATTGTGACAAAAGGTGCTTTTGGTTTGGAACCTTCCACATTTTCGATCCGGATCGATCAACAGGGTACGGATGGTACATATACGAAACACATGAGTTTTGTTTCTTATTCGGCTATGATTGATTCCGGCATGCCATTGGTTTTGCCGGTAGGAGATTATCAGGTTGTTGCTTCTTCATACGATCAGACGGCGGTTGACGGCCAAGTGTCTGAAACTCCTTATTTCGAAGGGAAACAGGATTTTGTGATTGAAGAAAAAACAGTCACGTCTGTTCCTGCTTTTACTTGTACGTTTGAAAGCGTGGGCGTGGAGCTTCGCTTGTCCGACCGATTCAAAGCGAAGTTGGAAGCCGAACCTCTTAATTACAGCTATTCAGTGACTGTTTATGATGAGGAAGCATCATGGACGTTTGATCCGGATAAGCATACAAAACCGGCTTATTTCCTGAATGATTGTAAGGATTTAGTATTGAAAGTTACGGTTAAGTTGGATAATCTGACCTATCCGGAACGGACCTATTATGTATGCAATTCTAATACAGATAAAGTATCGATTGGGGAATACTATATTATAACCTTGGATGCAGGAGAAGCTGAAACAAAAGGTTTACGGTTAATGACTAAATGTATAGGAGAATAAGCATATGAGATATAAATACCTGTTATTGTTGTTTTCTTCTCTTCTTTTTTTCTCTTGTGAGATGAAGAAGGAGATATTGGGACAGACTGATAAAGGTCAGACTGATGACACGACCGTAGAAAACCAAGGGTTGCTGGATCTGGAGTTGAAGCCGGAAAAAGAAGCGGATATCCCTGTTTCGAAGGGAGGAAATGCTACTGGTTCGCAGACTGTTATATTGGATGTCAATGAGTTTGCTATAGATATCATTGATGGAAACGGGAATACAGTCAAACATTATGATAGTTACGCCGATTTGAAGAATGAGGGAGGCTTGTTGCTGCCTGCCGGTAATTATTCGATTCGGGCGACGTTGGGAGAAGATGTGAATGCCGGTTTCGACAAGCCCTTTTATTCCGGTACGAATGTGTGTGAAATCACCCCTCAGGAAGTGGCAAAGGTGATTACGGATTGTGTGTTGAGCAATAAGAAAGTTACGTTTCATTGTTCGGATGATTTCTTGAAGAAATTTAATGATGACTATTCGATCGTTATCGATAATAAAGTGGGAGCTTTGACTACCCAGAACGGGGAAAAGAGGACAACCTATTTGAAAAATACCGGCATTTTACAGTTTACTGTATATGCGACAATGAAGAATGGTGGAAAGAGTTTGGTATATAATTACGATATGTCGAAAAATGAGGAGATTCAACAATATAATAATATATTGATCGACTTGGATCTTGAAGAAGGTGACAGTTCTCCTGATGAACCGGATGATAACGAACCTGTCGAACCGGATGATCCTGTTGTGCCGGATGATTCGGCTTCAGTTAAAAATCCGGTGATTAAGGTTGACATATCCTTGGTCGAGAAAGAATATGTGATAGAGATTCCTTCGGATTTTATCGATGCCGGTGGTGAGGATGATGGTGGCGATGATAATGAAGGTGGTGACGCGGTGGCTAAACCTACAATTGTAGGGGATGCAGGATTGGACATAAGCCAACCGATCGAGATATCGGGTGCAGGCAATAAAACTGTGCGTGTGAAGATTAATACACCGGGTAAATTAGCTTCGTTAGTTGTAAAAATAACTTCATCAACATTGGAGGCATTATTACCGGCTGTCGGGCTGACTTCCGAGTTTGATATTTGTGATGAGGGTTTGAAAGAAACTTTGTCAAAATTAGGATTGTCAGCAACAAAAGGTGCTACGTCTACAACGTTTGATATCTCTTCTTTTATGCCGATGATTGCAGGTTTGGGAGGAGGCGATTATCTCTTTACCATAACTGCGACGGATCAGTTAGGGCAAAAGGCTTCCAAGACATTAACGGTAAGGAACTTGAACGATTAATGAGTGATGAACAGTATGAAGTTATATATATTTGCTTGCTTGTGTAGTTTGATATTATGGGGAGTGAGCTGTAATGAAGAATCGGTAGGAATACCGACAGGCGCATTGTATTTAGGTATCGAAGAAGATGCTACATTGCTGACAAAGGCGGAATCGGCTGTTACGAATGAGTCTCTTCGCGTCGATATAATTGCAGCGGAAGGAGATACGATAAAAAGCTATTCCGATTATATCGATGAGGTGAAGGGTAAGAAAATCGTTCTTCCGGTAGGAACGTATACGATTTCAGTAAAATCAAACCAGTCGGAAGAAGTAGGGTGGGAAAAACCTTTCTATTCCGGTTCGAAAGAAATAACAATTCAGTCCGGCGAAATAACCTCCGTACAGATTGTTTGCAAGATTTCGAATACGAAAGTTGCAGTCGAGTATGCCGGCAATCTTGCTAATTATTTCAGTCGCTATGAAACAACAGTTTCCAATACTTCCGGGAGCTTGCTTTATACGCGAGATGAGACTCGTGCCGGCTTTTTTAAAGCAGAGAAGCTTACGGCTGATTTAAGATTAGTCAATTTGGATGGAAACGAGTTTACCATGCAACGTGTTTTTCCGGATATTAAAGAACAGTATTTTTATAAAATAAAATACTCGCTTGATGATGGTGGTGGAAATGAAGAAGCTGGAGCTGATTTCGATGGGATTATAGTGGATGAAAAGGCTGATACGATATATTACGGAATTTTCATCAAAGAGGAAGATCTTTTCGGCAAGTCGGCTCCCAAATTGACACTTGATGGTTTTACGGAAAATAAGATTGTCTATAAAAAGGCTGACAATCCGGTGGTTCCGGAACATTCTTTGACGATAGAAGCCCCGAACGGCATCAAGCAGTTGAAAGTGAAAACGACTTCTTTCCAGTTTGCCGATATTCCATCGTTTGATCTTTGTAACCTGACGGATGCAGCCCAGACGCGTTTGCAGCAATTAGGTTTCCCGATACAAGAAGTAAAGGACAAGCAAGAACTGACATTCGTGTTGACTGATTTTGCTAAAGCATTAGACCCTGCTTCAGCAACTCAAATGGCAACTCATACGTTTACGTTCTCTGTCTTGGATAATTTGCATCAGGAAACGACTGTACAATTCATTTATGAAATTCGTCCGAATGTGAATGTAACAACGGAAGAGCCGGTTGTATGGGCGAAATTTGTGACATTAAGAGGTAATTCCATTGACAGAGATAATATCGGCTTTATGTTTAAAAAGAAAGCAGATACAGTTTTTCAGAGATATGATGCAACTATTTATAATGAGCAAACAGGTGATTTTTCTTTATTGTTGATTGAAAATATCATGCCAGGTACAGAGTATGAATACTATGCAGTTTCAGGTACAGATGCTCAAGGGGATGTCAAAACTTTTACAACGTCTCCGATTGTAAATTTAAAAAATAATACATTTGATGAATGGTTTAAAAATGGTAAGACTTGGTTTCCTAATGTAGATGTATCTAAATGGTGGGATTCTGGAAATACTGGCGCAAATACTGCGGGCGAAAATAATCCTACTTCTCCTGAAGAAAGTGTTGTAGTCAAGGGTAAAGCTGCTAAGTTACAGTCTACGTGGATTGGCTTTATTGGCATTGGGGCATTTGCTTCAGCAAGTATGTTTACTGGTAATTTTGTTGACATAGATGGAACGAATGGTATCTTGTCATTTGGACAACCATTTACTGCTAAGCCTACAAAATTGACTGGATATTATAAATATACTCCAGTAAACATAGATTATATGGAACAATGGGATTCAAAAGTAGATCCTGATTTGAAAAGTGGAGATTCTGATCAATGTATCATTTATATAGCATTGTGTACGAAAAATTATGAGATACGTACAAATCCGAAAAGTCGCCAATTGTTTGACCCTAACGATGCTTCTGTCATTGCTTATGGTGAATTAGTGGCGAAAGAAGCTGTTTCCGGAGAAGAAGCAAATGGTTATAAAAAGTTTTCAATAGATATCAAATATCGGAAAACAGATGTAACTCCATCTTATATAGTGGTTGTAGCTGCGGCAAGCCGCTATGGAGATTATTTTACAGGAGGTAAAGGCAGTACATTGTATATCGATGAATTTAATTTGGAATATGATTACAACGCTGCCTCTTTCACAAACGAATAACGAATAAACAAAATATGAGAAAAATAACGAGTCTGCTTTTGCTTCTGCTTTGTGCCGTGACGGTACTTTCGGCGAGAGAGAATAAATATGATCGGGGAATCGTGATGAAGACATTTATCCCGAAAGGGCAATGGATGGTAGGGGCGACGTTCTCCTACTCGGAACATGTGGATGATAATTTCGAATTTATGTCGTTGTTGAAAGATATCGATTCGGAAGGATATACATTTAAAGTGACACCTTTGGTTAGTTATTTCATCCGTGACAATATCAGTATCGGCGGGCGTTTGGCTTATTCGCGTTCTTATACGAAATTAGATAACCTGTCACTTTCGTTAGGAGATGATATCAGTTTGGATATAAACGAGTGGAATGATAAATCGAATACCTATTCGGCTGCTTTTTTTATCCGTACATACTTAAATTTGGGGGATAGCAAACGTTTCGGTTTGTTTAATGAGGCACGTTTGCTGTACGGCTTTTCAAAAAGTACGAGCAGTTCGGATTTGGGAAGCGGATTGTCGGGCGTACATCAGTTGAAGCATAACTTAAATATCGGTGTTGCACCGGGTATCACCTGTTTTGTCAACGATTTTACGGCTGTGGAGGCTTCTATCGCTGTCGCAGGCCTGAACTTTAATTGGTATGACCAGAAAAAAGATCAGGTGTATGATGGTAAACGTACTTCCAGTTCGGCAAACTTTAAGATAAATCTGCTCTCGATCGACTTGGGTATTGTTTTTTATCTATAAGGAAGTGGTATGAAACGAAAAAGCATATTTCTTACGTTCGGATTGCTGGTATTGTCTTGGATAGGATGTGTCGAAAATGATTTGCCGTATCCGACCATTGTTGGACAGATCACGGAGATGGAAGTTGCCGGTATGACTTCCTGCCGTATCCTCGGAGCTTCAAATACAGTGGAGATAAAAGTGGCCGATACGATCGACCTGAGGGATCTGCGTGTTGAAAAGCTAGTCGTGACAGAGGGTATGAAGGTTTATCCGGATTCGGCTGCCTGTCTTGATATCGCTCATTTTCCGGATACCGGTTTTGTCTCGGCTGACAGTTTGCCTGCCGGAATGGATACACGGATGAATTTTCTGAATCCGGTGAAGTTCTGCTTGAGCCTTTATCAGGATTATGAATGGACGGTCAATGTTTCGCGGGATATCGTACGTAAGATCAAAATCAAGAATCAGGTAGGTTCGGCCTTGGTCGACGATTATACGAAGAACGTTATTGTTTATGTCGATTCGACCGAGCAGCCCTCTTTACGAAACATTGAAATAGAAGAGCTGCAATTAGGGAGTTCGATCGCACAGACGACTCCCGACCCTTCGAAAGTTGTTGATTTTACCCGGCCGCGTGTTTTCTATGTGACGGCATTTGACGAGACGGAAGAGTGGACCTTGAGCGTCCAATATCCGAATGCGAATGTCCAATTGACACAGCTTTCCGCTTGGACGCGCCGTGCATATGTCAGTGGATCGATATCGAAAGGAGAGGTGGAAGCCGAATACCGCAAGGTGGGCGAAACTACTTGGGAGTCTGTGCTGCCTAATGAAATAAGCTATGAGGGAGAAGACTTTTTGATCATGATGACTCACTTGACGCCGGGGACGGATTACGAATATCGGTTGACGATGAACGGGACGGTTGGTGAAATACTCACATTTACGACCGATACGATCATGCAGGTCCCGAATCTCGGCTTTGACGATTGGGTGATGAAAAACGAAAAGACTTGGTATCCGAATGCGACATTGGACGATGCCGACCATTTCTGGGATTCCGGTAACGAGGGGGCCAGTATCGCCAGCCGTAACCCGACTGCACCGGAAACGGGCGATGTGGTGAAAGGTCGTGCCGTCAAGATGGCTTCCGATTATATCAGCATCGCCAGCAAGTTCGCCGCCGGTAACATCTATACGGGCGATTTTGTCGGTTTGGCAGGTATCGAAGGGGCTGAACTTGATTTTGGACAACCTTATATCGGAAGACCTTCGGCATTGAAAGGATATTACAAATATACGCCAGGCGTGATTGACCAGGCAAAAGCTCCATACGATGCCTTGATGGGACAGACGGATTCATGCCATATCTATATCGGTTTGTTCGATTGGAGTGCTCCGTTTCGTGTCAACACAACAACAGGTACTTTTGTTGACCTGACCTGGAACAACGAATCGATGATCGCATTCGGTGAATTAAAATCGAACGAAGCGACAGGTAGCGATTACAAACAGTTCAAAATCAACTTGACTTATCGTGACTACTTCACCCGTCCAAAATACATCCTGATCGTAGCCTCCGCCAGCAAATACGGTGACTACTTCACAGGTAGCACGAGTAGCGTGATGTATTTGGACGAGTGTGAGCTGGTGTTTGAGTAGATTGACAATTGGGGATAACCGGAAACATTGTTCCCGGCATCGTGCCGGTCGGGAAGTAGTTGATAACGCTATTTTTAGCGTGCCGGAATAAAAAACAGATAGAAAGATGAAAAGAAATAGTTTTTTAATTGGTTGGATCGTTTTGATCGCGGGATTGCTTTGCTCGATGAGGGGCAGTGCGGTGGATGTGAATTCGGCGGAGGCGTTGAGAAATGCTTTAGGCAATGCAACGGTGGATGGAAATGTTGTGACGTTGACGGGAATTGTGAACTTGAGTAGTACGTTAAATATTACTGGAGGGACGATGATACTTGATTTGAATGGAAAGACGATTATCTATGATCGTACGGGAACACAAGAAAATGCTACAGCTATTAATGTGAATGGCGGCAATATTGTTATAAAGAATGGGACGATAGAAACCTATGCTGCAAATGGACAAAATAATGGTTGGAATACAAAAGGAGGAAATGGCTATAATGCAACGGCTGTCGTTTTTAATAGTGGAAAAGTATCATTGTTATCAATGTCGCTAAAAGCAATACCAGGAAAAGGTGGAAGTGGACAGAACTTTTGGGGGCAGTCAAATCCAGGAAACGATGGTTCTCCTTGGGTTGTGGATGCTGAGGGTAATAATACATTAGGTGACGTAGTTCCTTATGGAGCTTATTTTTCAAATCCATCGGATGTAAAATATACTGAAAAAGGTGAAGGTATAAATCAACAAGATGCTATTGTTTCTCTTACTCAATATAATATTGCCTACAACACCAATGGTGGTACAACTACGGTTCAAGGGACACCTTCCTATACCATCGAAACCACCGATTTTATCTTACCGACAGTGACAAAAAAAGGTTACACTTTTGCCGATTGGACATATAACGGTAATCCGGTCAATCCAACAGCTTTGCCAACAACGGCAGACCGTGTAGCCAGCAAAGACATGACTTTTGTTGCCACATGGACCCCGATCTCTTATAAAGTTGTTTATGATGTGGCAGGGGGAACTGCTATTCAGGATGGTTCATATGATATTGAAACCGGGATATCTTCTTTACCAACTCCTCAAAGAGAAGGATATGTTTTCGATGGATGGTATCGGGGTAATCAGAAAGTAACCTCTATCCCTGCCGGAACGGGTGATGTCACCCTTAAAGCGCATTGGACGGAGATTTCTTATACGCTTTCCTTTAAGACGAACAATGGCACTTCTTTAGCAGATATTTCTTATACAAAAACACAACCGGGAACTTTACCTTCCGGTCTGACAAAAGAAGGATATATGTTCGGAGGATGGTTTCTGGATGAGAATTTTACTGGAAGCAAATTAGAGGCTGTGCCTTTTCCGGCAGGAACGGCAGGACAAACGAATATTCCGGTAATGGTCTATGCCAAATGGACCCCTACCCCGTACACCATTACCTTCAACACCAACGGTGGTTCCGATCAGGATGCTCTGCGCTACACCATTGAGACCGAAACATTCAAACTCCCAACGAGAACGACGAAAGCAGGTTATACATTTGTGGGCTGGTATATAGATGAAAATCTAACCGAACCTTATGGGGAAGTTGTAAAGGGAACCCACGGAGATTTTACTTTATATGCCAAATGGGAGTTGGCACAATATACAATCGAATATGAACTTTACGGGTATGGCAATAATCCGCCTGATGCCGTGACTTGCTATAATATTGAAAAAGAAGTCAAATTACCGACTCCGCAACGTGATAACTTTACGTTTGTCGGATGGCATAAAGATGACCTGTTGAAGGATCAGGCACTAATGATCATTCCTGCAGGAACGACCGGCAATTTGAAACTATATGCCGAATGGACAATGGGTAACTCTGTGCAGATATCACGTCCGGCGAACGGGACAATCACGGTGAAGAGCGGATCGACGGAAGTGAAACCCGGTGATAAGGTCGGAGCGAACACCTCGTTGACAATTACGGCAACACCTGCTTCGGCCGATTATAAATTGTCGAAACTGGTTGTCAATAATATCGAATATACGACTAGCCCTCAAACAGTTGTGATGCCTGCTGAAGGTGGTTTGACCATCTCGGCTGTCTTTATTGATCCGCGCCCGGCAGCTTCGACTCCCAAAGTAACGACCGATCCTGTCAATACGGACTATATTCCGAGTGGAGAACCCGTGACAGTCACGATGGAAAAAAACGGCGAATGCGATTCCTTGCTGTACAGTATAGACGGTTCTACCCCTAAACTCTATACCGGAGCTTTTCAGGTAAGCACTATTACGACTGCCACCAAAACGGTTGCCGTACAAGCCATAGCCCGCAAGTCCGGTTGCAAGGATGGTGTTACGACTCGTAACATCACGTTCCGTTCCGGAAAGATCACCATCACATTCAACCTGCCGAAAGGAATCACTGCTAGCAATCCCGCAGGTGGTGAAGTCGTGGAAGCCGTAGCAAGTGGCGGGGCTTTTGAATTCAAGCTGATTGTGGATAAGAATTATTTCCAAACATTGGATTCTATAAAGGTGACAGCAAACGGAACTGTTATCACACCTGATATTTATGGCATTTACACCTTAAGTAACCAGACTTCTGACGTAATTGTCAATGTGAGCGGTATTTCCGGTGTAACCCATCTGATTACTTTGGTACAGTCGGCTAATGGTATGATTGCTTTTACCGGTGATGAGGATGCAGAGAATTCCAGGAACGTCAATCATGGAGATCCTATTTCGGTGACGGCTATGGCTGATGAAAATTATAAATTCCAGTCGTGGACGGATGGTGAGACAGCTAATCCTCGTACATTTATGGCTGAGTCGGATGTGACGTTGCAGGCACGCTTCGTGAAGGACAGTGCCGGATTTTCTGTTATTCTTCCTGAATTGGAAGGGGTGACAGTCAAACCGCTTACCGGGTATTCGACTGAAGTCAAGCCGGGGGGCAAATTCAAATTCTATTTGCGTCTGGAGGCGGATTACAACGAATCTGTCCCTGTCGTGTATGCCAATAATGAAAAATTGAACGTGAATCAGGAGGTGTATAGTATATATGATATTTCCGAGAATATCCGTATTTCTGTTGATGGGATCGTTCGCAATAAGGTGAAACCGGTATTGCAGGAGCATGTGTCGGCTATCGATGTGGAAACCGGTTCAGATGTATCCGGCCTCTCTCTATTCACGGCTGCCATGATTGTATTGCAGGCTGATGCGCCTGAAGGACAAGTATTTTCGAAATGGAATGATGGCAAAGCCGATAATCCTCGTATCGTAACGGCTGCCGATGCATCGCAACTGTTTCCGTTATTCCTGCCTAAAACAGGGCAGGATGCTGTATGTGTCAAACTGCCTGTCCTTGCCGGTGCGGGTATGGGGGCTGTCAATGCGAATGCGGCGGTCGTGGCCAAAGGGGAATCTGTTCAGTTGAAACTGGTCGTTTTGCCGTCATATAGCCAAAGCGACGTCAAAGTCTTTGCTAATGGAAAAGAACTGGATGCAGCCTTGTCTTTGAGAGCTTCTTCTGAAACGAAAACATTGTTTTATACGCTTTCCGATGTGTCGGAGGATATGATGGTGGATGTCTCCGGGTTGAAGCTGAATGAATATGTCGTTTCTCTCGAACAACAGGAAGGTGGGACGGTAAAAGCCAGTCAAGTCGGTATGTTAAAACATGGAACGGTTATCACATTGACGGCAACGCCAAACAAGGGTAATATGTTTATGAAATGGGGGGATGGCAACACATTGAATCCTTATCAATATGTGGTGACGGACAATTGTACGTTGAAAGGAGCTTTTGCAGCTTCGAATATGTCGGTAGGAAATGAAAACGTATCGATCCCGGCTGTGCGTATCTATGCAGCCGGAGGCTCTTTGCACATTCTGTCTCCTGAAATTTCCGAACTGTTCGTCTGGAGTCTGGAAGGAAAGCTGATAAAGAAGGCAGGTGTTCCAGCCGGTTATTCGTCTTATCTGCTGCCGGCTGGTATGTATGTGGTGAAGGTCGGAAATGGTGAATCGGTAAAGATTGTAATCCGATGAACTATCTTTTCCATCTAACCAAATTATTCCTTACCTTTGTGCCTCAAAAAGAGAACACAAGGTATGGAAAAACAGTTTAAGAGAACGCTGATAACTACGGCGTTGCCGTATGCGAACGGGCCGGTGCATATCGGACATTTGGCTGGGGTGTATGTGCCTGCTGATATTTATGCACGTTATCTTCGCCTGAAGGGGGAAGAGGTTTTGATGATTGGTGGATCGGATGAGCATGGAGTGCCTATCACGCTGAGAGCGAAGAAAGAAGGGATTACACCGCAGGATGTGGTGGACCGTTATCATGGTATTATTAAGAAGTCTTTTGAGGAGTTCGGTATCTCGTTCGATATCTATTCCCGTACGACTTCGGCTACACATCGCCAGGTGGCGTCGGACTTCTTCCGTACCTTATACGATAAAGGAGAGTTTATCGAGAAAACAAGCGAACAGTATTATGACGAAGAAGCGAAACAGTTTCTTGCCGACCGCTATATAACCGGGACTTGCCCGCATTGCGGCAATGAAAAAGCCTATGGTGACCAGTGCGAAGCCTGCGGAACCTCTTTGAGCCCGACGGACCTGATCGACCCGAAATCCGCTATCAGTGGCAGCCAGCCGGTGATGAAAGAGACCAAACACTGGTATCTGCCTTTGGACAAATGGGAACCATTCCTGCGCCAGTGGATACTGGAAGGACATAAAGAATGGAAACCGAACGTATACGGGCAGTGCAAGAGCTGGCTGGATATGGGATTGCAGCCTCGTGCAGTAAGTCGCGATCTCGACTGGGGGATTCCTGTGCCGGTTGACGGTGCGGAAGGGAAGGTTCTGTATGTTTGGTTCGATGCGCCTATCGGATATATCTCCAATACAAAAGAACTGCTCCCCGAAAGTTGGGAAACCTGGTGGAAAGATCCTGAAACCAAGATGGTGCATTTCATCGGTAAGGACAATATCGTGTTCCACTGTATCGTGTTCCCGGCTATGCTGAAAGCCGAAGGTTCTTATAACTTGCCGGAAAATGTGCCGGCCAATGAGTTCCTGAATCTGGAAGGCGACAAGATCTCCACTTCCCGCAACTGGGCTGTCTGGTTGAACGAATATTTGGTGGATATGCCGGGCAAGCAGGATGTGTTGCGCTATGTTTTGACGGCCAATGCTCCGGAAACGAAAGACAACGATTTCACCTGGAAAGATTTCCAGGCACGCAATAACAATGAGTTGGTTGCCATCTTAGGTAACTTTGTCAACCGTGCTTTGGTGCTTACCGAAAAGTATTTCGAAGGTAAGGTGCCGGCTGCCGGTGAGCTGACCGATTATGACCGTCAGACATTGACCGATTTCGCGAATGTAAAGGCCGACGTGGAACGTCTGTTAGATACTTACCATTTCCGTGACGCACAGAAAGAAGCGATGAACCTGGCGCGTATCGGTAACAAATACCTGGCTGATACGGAACCCTGGAAATTGGCAAAGACCGATATGGCACGTGTCGCCACGATTATGAACATCGCTTTGCAGATCACGGCAAATCTGGCGATCGCTTTCGAACCGTTCCTGCCGTTCAGCATGGAGAAACTGAACAAGATGTTGAATGTGGAACCGTTAGGCTGGAACCGCTTGGGATCGACTGACCTGTTGGAAGCCGGCCATCAGTTGGGCAAATCGGAACTGCTGTTTGAGAAGATTGAAGACAGCGTGATCGAAGCGCAGGTACAAAAGCTGTTGGATACGAAGAAAGCAAACGAGGAAGCCAACTACAAGGCGAAACCCATCCGTGAGAATATCGAGTTCGATGACTTCATGAAGCTGGATATCCGTGTCGGGACCGTGTTGGAATGTACGAAAGTGCCTAAGGCGGACAAGTTGTTGCAGTTCCGTATCGATGACGGTCTGGAAAAACGTACGATCGTTTCGGGTATCGCCCAGCATTACAAGCCGGAAGACCTTGTGGGCAAGCAGGTTTGCTTCATTGCCAATCTGGCTCCGCGCAAGTTGAAAGGTATCGTTTCTGAAGGAATGATCCTTTCCGCAGAAAACTTCGACGGCAAGCTGGCTGTCATCACTCCTGAAAAAGAGGTAAAACCGGGCAGCGAAGTGAAATAATCTGGTTAATCCTTCGTTGTAGTGACGAAGGATTAATTAATCGGAAAACAGATAATATAATGTTGGAAGAACAGATACAGATGGTCGACTTGCATGGACAATATCTCCGGTTCAAAGAGGAGATCAATGGGGCCATGCAGGCGGTGACCGACAGTTGTGCCTTTATCAATGGTCCGCAGGTGAAAACCTTTGTCGGGCATTTGGCTGACTATCTTCAGGTTCCATATGTGATCCCTTGCGGTAACGGGACGGATGCTTTGCAGATTGCCTTGATGGCATTGGAGCTTCAGCCCGGCGATGAGGTGATCCTGCCGGCATTTACTTATATAGCGGCTGCCGAGGTTGTCGCTTTGTTGGGATTGACACCCGTGTTGGTGGATGTCGATCCTTATACCTTCAATATCGATCCCCGGAAAATAGAAGCGGCTGTTTCGGAACGGACAAAGGCGGTTGTGGCCGTCCACCTGTTCGGACAAGCCTGCGATATGGAGCCGATCATGGCTTTGGCTGATGCCTATCATCTGTATGTCGTGGAAGATAACGCCCAGTCCATCGGTGCCGATTATGCTTTTTCCGACGGAAAGGTACGAAAGGCCGGAACGATCGGGCATATTGGGACTACTTCTTTTTTCCCGTCCAAGCCGTTGGCTTGCTATGGCGACGGAGGTGCGTTGATGACTTCCGACGAGGCGTTGGCTGCCCGTATCTTCATGATTGCCAATCATGGTCAGGAATGTAAATACCACCATAGGCGGATCGGATGCAACTCCCGTTTGGATACGTTGCAAGCTGCCGTGCTGGATGTGAAGTTGAAGCATCTGGAGGAGTTCACGGAAGCCCGCAGGTCGGTTGCCCGCCAGTACGATGAAGCCTTATCTTCCTGCGATTCGTTGGTTATCCCTGCGAAATCGACATTTTCGACTCATGTGTATCACCAATATACGATTCAGGTAAAAGGCGGTCGGCGGAATGCTCTTCAGCATCTGTTGAAAGAGCAGGGAATCCCTTCCATGATCTATTATCCCCTGCCGGTGCACCGTCAGGAAGCTTACCGTCAGATCTCCCGTGTATCCGGCAATTTGGACGTCTCCATCCGTTTGTGCGAATCCGTCCTTTCCTTGCCCATTCATACGGAAATGTCCCTCGGACAACAGCAATATATAATAGAAAAACTAAAAGATTTATGATTTATAATTTATGATTTATGCGTCACAAATAAATCATAAATTATAAATCATAAATCATAAGTCAAACAATGATGGATAAAAAGATAAAATTTGCAGTCATCGGTTGTGGCCATATCGGCAAACGTCATGCCGAGATGGTGACACGCGATCCGGGAGCCGAGCTGGTGGCCCTTTGTGATATTCGTCCTCGTGAAGAATTGGGGATTGAAGCATACGACGTCCCGTTCTTTTCTTCCCTTACGGAATTATTGCAGAGTAGCCTTCTTATAGATGTCGTGAATATCTGCGTCCCCAACGGCTTACATGCGGTGATGGCTATCCAGGCTGTCGAAGCTGGTTGCAACGTCGTGATCGAGAAGCCGATGGCACTGACACTTGCCGATGCCGAAAAGGTGGTCTATACTTCGCTGAAATACCGTAAACAAGTGTTCTGCGTCATGCAAAACCGTTATTCTCCTCCTTCTGTCTGGATCAAGGAGATGGTAGATTCCGGTAAGTTAGGCAAAATCTATATGGTTCAGTTGAATTGTTATTGGAATCGTGACGAGCGCTATTATAAACCCGGAGGCTGGCACGGCGATGCAGCTTTGGACGGAGGGACGCTTTTCACCCAGTTCTCCCATTTCATCGACATTATGTACTGGCTTTTTGGAGATATCTGCAACATCCAGGCTCGCTTTGCTGATTTCAACCATGCCGGACTCACGGCTTTTGAAGATTCGGGTTTTGTGAATTTCAACTTCGTGAACGGAGGAATGGGGAGCTTGAGTTATTCCACTTCTGTCTGGAACAAGAACATGGAAAGCAGTATGCTGATTGTTGCGGAGAACGGCAGCGTGAAAATCGGCGGACAGTATATGAACGAAGTCGAATACTGCCATATCAAAGAGTATGAAATGCCGGAACTGGCACCGACGAATCCGGGAAATGACTACGGGCCTTATAAAGGTTCCGCCCAGAACCATAATTTCGTGATCCGTAATGTGGTCCGTGTCCTTTCCGGTGCAAGTTCGGAATGTATCACGACCAACGTACTGGAAGGCATGAAGGTCGTTGACATTATCCAGCGGATTTATGCTTTGAAGAAATAAATGCGATCTATGGGCGGGGTGGCGTATTAAATATGTATTCCGTATTCATGCTTCACCTCGTCCATCACAAAAGTGCTTTCGAGCGAGCCGAGACTGTCGATCGTGCCTAACACGTTCAGGATAAACTCTTGGTAATACTTCATGTTCGGTGCATGGATTTTCAGCAGGTAGTCATAACTCCCCGATATGTTGTAGCATTCCGTGACTTGCGGAATCTCCTGTATGATCTTTGTGAATTCCGCCGCAATCTCTTTGTTCAGTCTTCTCAACTTGACGCTGCAAAAGACCACGAAGCCCTGGTTTAGCTTTTCGGCGTCCAGCACGGCAATGTACTTCTTTATATATCCTCCGTTTTCGAGGCGTTTCAGGCGTTCGAATACGGGTGTCGACGAGAGGTTGACACTGGCGGCGAGCTCTTTTGTGGTGAGCCGGGCATTTGTTTGCAGGGTACGGAGGATCTGCAAGTCGACTTTGTCTAATTTCTCAAGTGTGTTCATAAGAATAAAATTCTGTCGAAATCTTTTTTTCGATCTTGATTCAGTTTATATGTTCTGTTAGTGGCTGTAAAAATAGCGTTATTTTCTGTATTTTCCGTATGTCTTGTTTGATATATCTGCCTGCTATAGTTTTGCTGGAAAATAAGCAAGAAGAATAATTTAAAAGAATACGACTATGGCAACGAAGAAATTACATTTCGAGACATTACAGGTTCATGTAGGGCAGGAGCAAGCCGATCTCGCGACAGATGCACGTGCCGTCCCTATTTATCAGACAACATCTTATGTATTTCATGATTCACAGCATGCTGCTGACCGTTTCGCCCTTCGCGATGCCGGGAATATTTATGGCCGCCTGACCAATTCGACACAGGGAGTTTTCGAAGCACGTGTTGCGGCTCTTGAAGGGGGAATGGCTGGCCTGGCGGTGGCTTCCGGTGCGGCGGCCGTTACGTATGCCTTGCAAAATATACTTGGAGTGGGCGATCATATTGTGGCAGCCGACAATCTCTATGGCGGTTCTTTCAATCTGATTACGCATACGTTAGCGGCTCAGGGTATTACTCATACGATTGTAAATGTAAACGACTCGAAGGCGCTGGAGGCTGCCATCCGGGAGAATACGAAAGTAGTGTATGTCGAAACGTTCGGCAATCCTAATTCTGATGTTACCAATATCGATGCTGTGGCGGAGGTGGCCCACCGTCATAATATCCCGTTGATCGTGGATAATACATTCGGTACACCGTACCTGATCCGCCCGATCGAACACGGCGCCGATATCGTCGTCCATTCCGCCACCAAATTTATCGGTGGACACGGATCGAGCTTGGGAGGAGTGATTGTGGACAGTGGCAATTTCGATTGGAAAGCAAATGCCGATAAGTTCCCGACCTTGGGCAAACCGGACCCAAGTTATCATGGGGCGGTCTTTGCCGATGTGGCGGGGCCGGCAGCTTTCGTCACTCGCATCCGGGCTGTCATTCTGCGTGATACAGGAGCCACGATCTCGCCTTTCAATGCTTTTATCCTGCTGCAAGGTCTGGAAACCTTGTCTCTCCGTGTGGAACGTCACGTTGCCAATGCTCTGAAAGTTGTCAAGTATTTGTCCGAACATCCGAAAGTAACCAAAGTGAACCATCCGCTTCTTCCAGACCATCCGGATCATGAACTTTATAAAAAGTATTTTCCAAAAGGTGCCGGAAGTATTTTTACTTTCGAGATCGAAGGCGGACAGGAAGCGGCCTGGAAGTTTATCGATTCGCTCGAAATATTCTCCCTTCTTGCCAATGTGGCTGATGTGAAGAGCCTGGTGATCCATCCGTATACGACTACCCATTCTCAAATGACTCCGGAAGAGCTGGCCGGACAGCATATCACGCCTTCTACTGTGCGCCTGAGTATCGGTACCGAATATATCGATGATATCCTTGATGACCTGGACCAAGCTCTGGCAAAGGTTTGATGTAAGATGGCAATGTGTTTTTGTTTTGATGCAAGTGTAAGTTGTTTTCGACGTTGTCGTATATATTCCCGACAACGTCAAATATATACTCGACAATGTCGAATTTATTCTCGACAACGTCGAAAACAACTTACACTTGCATCTGAATGAAGAAATATGGGATCGAATTTTTATTTTATCCTGAATAGTTTGTTTTTATAATCGATAATCACGGTGTTTTCAAAGAAATAAGCATTTCCGGTTATTCCCCAGACATCGAGGGAATTATAAATACTATCCCAAAGGCCGTCTTTGGCGTAGTAGACTTTCGAATTGTTCAGGGCTTTTCCGCCGAACTCGATCGGTTTGGTTACATTAAAACCATAAAATGTTATTTCTTGTCCCCACCATAAAGGACCGCTTAAAGAGTCGACAATGGCTGAGTTGGATATTTCTAATGCTCTTTCTTTTGTTGTGACTAACTGGAATGGACTTGAGCCGGTGTCGAACATTAATTTGTATTCCTTGCTATTGATACGAAATGGTAGTTTCATTATACCATCTGTTAATTCAAATTTTTCTGCCGGTAAATCTGTGTATTCATTTGGTAAACTGTCTGTAATGGCGAGCCTGCATGATTTGTAATCGATTATCACTATTTTATCTTGAAACATATCTGTGGCAATCGTTCCGATATGCTTAGGTGTTTTTGTATGGAGCGAGTCTATGGGGACTTTCTCGCCAAAATCCTTTTTGTATACGACGTTAATATTGTTGAATGGAATGGCTCCCATTTTGAGACAGACATTTTTAAACATTCCGGTAGAATCTAATTTGTTTACTAAGCCGGATTTTTCCAGATAGGGATCGATTGGGTTTCCATAAAAGACTGTGTTATATGTTCCCAAATCAAATTGCATAGTGAAATCGTCCGATAGGTTTTCTATGTTTACAGGAATATATAAATATGCTTTTTCAATGTATATTCCGGAAATCGAATCACCTTCCCAACTGAATGGAATCCATTGCAGTGACTGTTTTCGTGAACAACTTGTGAAGATTAATAGAAGGAGAACAAAAGTAATCCCTTGTTTGTGTATTTTCATAAATGGTGATTTTTTGTTGTTAGAAAATAGTTTATTTCGGTGTCTCGTTGTTCTTAGCCAATGAAACCAAGCCTCCCATAGCCCCTAAGTTCATGGTGTCGAGTGCCGAACTCGGTACGATTACCATTGATCCTTTTTCTTTTAAACCTTCGAACAGCATATTCATCCCTCTAAGATGCAATGCCACAGGATTGTCGGTATATTTCTTACTGGCTTGTTCGAACTTTTCTGCGATTTCCGTTTCTGCCGTTCCCAAGATGACGCGAGCTCTTCTTTCACGTTCGGCCTGGGCCTCTTTGCTCATTGCTTCGGCCAGGTCTTGCGGAATGGCGATATCTTTGATACCGACAGTCTGGCATGTGATGCCCCACGGATTCGTATTTCTGTCTAAGACCTGTTGCAAATCCTCAGCTATCTTATCGCGTTCCTGCAAGAGATCCGACAGTTCGTGCTTACCGATGGTATCTCTTAAACCGGTCTGTGTGATATGTTCGATCGCTTTTTGATATTCCTGTACTTCCAATGCAGCTTTTTCCACGTCCCAGACGGTCCAATATACGACTGCATCCACATTTACCGGAACCGTATCTTTGGTCAGAGTTTGTTCGGCCTTGAACGCACTTACCCGTACACGCTGGTCGATGTAAGTCGACACACTGTCTATAACCGGGATAATCATAAAGGGGCCGGGACCTTTCAAGCCGCTGTATTTCCCCATACGCAAGACTACCGCCCGTTCCCACTGGTCGGCAATACGGATTGCAGAAGCCGCCAACCCGGAAAGAAGGAGCAGAAGGATGAATACCGGTATGTTTACAATCTGCGAAACATACAAAACGGCTGATACGATAACCAGTATCAGAAATACGGAAAGGGATATGGGATTAAACCAACCCTTGTTAATTACATTTGTTGTCATATTCATTGTTTTTTAGAAGTTTCGATATCCTTTAATTCTTGAATAACCTCGTCCAGGCTGAAGCCGTAACTCAGTACGACAGAAGAAAATTGTGTACAAATTTCTTTTAACTTGTCTTCCCGTTCTTTTTCCGGAACTACATGGTCCGTTTTGCTAATAAACGTTCCGGTTCCTTGTTGAGTTTCTAAGATATTTTTGATCTCCAATTCTTTATAAGCCTTGGATACCGTATTTAGATTTACCTTCAATTCTACGGCAAGCGCTCTGACCGTAGGAAGCTGTTCACCCAACTTGAGTTGCCCGGATGCTATGCCAAACCTGATCTGATCAATGATCTGACGGTATATCGGCATGCCACTGGAGTAATCTAATAAAAACTTGATCATATGATTTTATATTATGCTATATTAATATTGTACTATTATTATAGTACAAATATACAAGAACAAATTATTCCACAAAAACTTTTTATGAAAATTTTTAAGGTGCATGGATGAAATTTTTTGGAGAAATCGTATACAGGAATTCATACAGTGAAAGTAATCGATTGATACTTAAAGGGTAGAGTAAGTCCCGAATTGGTCACGAAAGTATGTCTTTTTGTGACCTTTTCGTGTCTTTGGTCACGGACTTTATACAAAGAAAAAACTCCTACAATACCTTGATATTGTAGGAGTTGTCTTTTCTTTGTCTGGTTTTGTCCAGCTTCTTGGTGATCCGCTTGGGATTCTCCTGCTGGAGTTATCATGCTGATATTTAAAACTTTATATTTCTTGCTTCAAGCATATCCCATGAATTATCCCACTAATTTGCTACGTTCTTTTGCGGTAGTTTGCTCATGGAGAATACTGAGGGCAAAGATAATGCATTTTCTAAGTTTTACAAAATTATTAATCCAACGCAGTAAAATAGTATTTTATTATTTGGAATCATCTATAGAAAGAGGCTTTACTTCTTTTTATTAACTCTGGTAAAGCCTCCATCTTGAGGTAAAATATCATCATCTATTATTTCTTGCCACATAGAGCCAGGTTTACTGATAGCATAAGATATATGCTCATTCTTTATTTGAGCAATGTCTGTTTTTTCAAATCGACCAATAGCCCCTTTTACATAATCTTCAATTAAATCACAGCAAATCCAATTTCTTTTCAGCTTTTCGCAAACTTCACCCGTTACACAACTTCCTCCAAAAGGATCAACAACAAGATCATTGATATCAGTTAACATCCTGATAAAATACTCTGGTAACTCACTTGGGAAACGAGCTGGGTGAGGAGTTATATCGTTTTCTTTGCAATAGCGAATGTATACGCTATTACTTTCTGTATTTGGTATTGCAATAAGATTAGGCGGTATTGACCCTCCATTATTTTTAGAAAATTTGTCGCTGATATCGTGTCCACTAGGACGTTTTTTAGCCTTATATCCATTTTTTAATAAATCATCCATACTTTCACTATAAGGCTGAAGGACTCTTTTATTACTGGCTTTTGGATATGGAGTTTTGGATAACCACCAAACAGTATTAATGGCATCTTTTACTCTTATTCTTCTGACATTAACCCATTCCGCAGGTGTTGGAAGTTTTGAAGGATTCCACCAATAATAATCTTGTGCTAAATGGAATGAAAACTCTTCACATAACATTATGAGTAATTTGAAATGATATAAACTTCTTGTAGGCTCTCCTTTATTCCATGCACCACCTATATCAATAACAAGGCTTCCATTGTCGGTTAATACTCTGTAAAACTCTTGTGCAAAGGGTTTGAACCAGTCTAAGTATTGATCTGCATCAACATTTCCATATTCTTTTTTTCTAACTAAGCCAAAGGGAGGACTTGTCATTATTAAATTAACAGAATTATCTGGAGTCTTTTTTAATAATTCAAGGGAGTCTCCCAAATAGATTTTCCCATATTCACTCTCAAAATATATTCTAGCATCTTGATTTTTTGCCATTTTACAAATCAATTTTTTTAAGTTTCATAGTTTCTTTGGCTTCTCTCTCAAAAACGTCCACTATAGCAACTGGATTTTGGGATATTTTTTCAATATCTACTCCCTCAATCAGCACAATACATAGGTTCGATTCTTTCATTATTTTATTACTGTATTTTCTAGCATCTTTACCAATATCTCCTGTACTTACAATTACTATCACATTACTTTTTAAGAAATGAGTTAATCCAACTTCTTTTGCAATATCGTCTAAAGCTACTCGTTTTGTATTCTTACATTGGATTTGCCATCGAGAATAAACTAATCGAGTAGAGTCAAAGATTAAATCAACTTCCGATCCTCCTGTAGCCTCTGCTCTTAATCGTGTTGCAACATAGTTCATACCAAGTATTCTCATAAACTTAAAAGCTAATGCTTCTAAAGCTAATCCAGATATATATCTATCTGTAGAATCAATTTCAATAAGAATATCACTAATAGGTTTTCTAAGTAACGATATGAGTTTTGGATCAGTTTGTTGTTCCAGTTGAGTAAGAAGAGGAGTCAATATTTCCCTATTTACTTTTTCTGTGGGCTTAACTAGAAAAGGTTTTGCTCCCCTGCCTTCTGTTGTTTTTGATATCTCTATAAATTCTAATTCAACCAGCCTGTTTAAGACATCTTTGGGTAGGCTTTTTTCAGGAAATTGAACTCCGTAGGTTGCTTCTGCAAGTCTCGCAATCTGATTAGCATATTGAAACTCCACTTTTCCTGTATTAGTTAAGGATAAAATAAAAGCTCTTTGTAAGGGCGATAAACTTCGTAAAGCTTCCATATTATCCTCAAAACCAAGTACTTCATTTATTTTTTCATTATCTACTGACCAACCTTTTTTAAAAACGCCAGCCTTTTCCAACCATAATCGCATAATACTTGGATGTTTACCTCCAGAAGGATAAAACAGCCCTCTTTCTGCTAAAGCATGTCTTAAAGATGTTAAATTTACATCTTCAGAAGCCAAAAACATATCACGAATACATTGAACGAATGCCATTCCATTCAAGTTTAATAAAATATGTCGAGCAAATTCTTTATATAATTCTTGCGTATGATCTTTTAATAAGAAAAGCTTTTCTCCTAAATCAGTAATTACACTATTCTCATCAATAATGCCATAGGCTTTTAACCCTAATCGACAATTCATTGCCAATGTCTTCTGATTTTTTTTATTGCCGTTTCCATGGTTTGCAAAAAAAGTATCTAAGATTTTAGATTCGATCTCTATTTTGTTACCACTATATGTTTTACAGAAAACAAGCAATTGCGGCAGTTCCGTTTGCGATGGAGAAAATTCACTTCCAAAAGGGATATTTGTTTCAGACATACATTTTTAGTTTATTAAAAATTGTGACATAAATAGGTCAAGTTTCTAAAATAGACTCAGAAACTAAATACAAAGATATGAAAATTAGGCGGATAAATCATTATATTAGAATAATGTAAAAAAAGAATTTTATCATTAATGTGTTGACAAATAGATATTTATGTACGTAAAAGGGCTTACGCAAAAGCATATCCATGAATCTTACTTGCTTATGTTGCAGTTTTTAGGCTACTTCTTCAACCCCTTATTTCGTTTTTTCTTAGGTTTGATTATTTGTTCTTCGGATATAATGGGATTCTTTGAAAGCTCTATTCTTCCTTGCTTGTTTTTAATACAGTCTTCTATATTAAAGAAATGATTATCTGCATTCTTGTTTTCAAGATTGATGGAAAACCTGCTTTCTTTATTAACATCTTGCTTGACCTCTGTTCTTTTTTTATGCGGTTGAAATTCTTGCTCTTGCAATTTTTGTTGCTCGGATATTGTGTTGTTCTTCATAGTATTGTGATAGTCGAATGATTCTTTTTGTTGGCGATCATAGCCAAATAGTTCATCAAACCCATTTTCTGCCTGTCGGAACAGATTTACACGATCAAAGCCTCCTACTACCGTTCCTTTCTTGGTATTTTTATGATTGGTAAGCGGTGATAGCTTCTTTTTATTTGCTTGGTCTTTTCGGCTCACAATCAAATGGCAGTGCATATTCAGTTCATTGTTGGAACGATTGCGGTCAAAATGTATCTTCCCGTAGAACTTTATATCCGTTTCGGATAGTCCTTTATTGAAGTTCTTAGCATATTCAGGAATAATCACTTCACGGATATAGCGCTTCATTGTTTCCGCTTGTTTCTGCTCTGTACTTCCCATCGCTTGTAGTTCCTTTTCGGATGGGCTAACATGAATAGCGTAAAACTTAGCATCTGTTTTTAAGAGTTGTCCGATATTACTATCTATATCTTTTACGACCTTTGATTTATAGATGTTGCCCTCTGTCAGATTGAAAAAGCCTTCGGTATAAATACCTTTCTCCATTCTTTCTAAATCTTCATGTTCCATATAATTGGTTAGCTGTCGGCTACTGCCAGCATTATTATATGTTCCGTTTGATGGCGGGGCAAAGTCTATGTGCATAATTCTATGTATTTATCAGATTGATGATTTCTGCTTTTAGGTTCTCTTTTCGTTTGCTATCCATCACCCCGCAAGCGGAAAGTTCCGAATAGAGTTGTATCAAGTATAGTAACCTTTTATAATCCCGTTGGTGTATCTGGTAAAGTGCATTAATCTGTTTGGATTGGTTATTTATAACATCGGCATGATTACAGAACTGTTCACTTAACTTTTTGAGCATGACTGTTTGCTTCTCTTGGCTGGCTTCCAGTTGAGAGAGTATAAGAGTTTCCAAAGTTTTGCCGATAGCATCGAAGCGTAAAGCTATAGAATTTGTTGTCCGTATCATGGGATTCAGTTCTTCTTCCTCATAGTGACGAATGAAACGTATAATATCATCCTGTCTCTTATTTATTTTCGCCAGTTCCGATTTTACTGATTCAGGGGCTTCGGATGGGTTGATATGCGCCTTATCTATATACCCGAACGCCAACTTTACAACTTCGCTCTTTTTCAGTGAATAGCGTTTGCATATCTTCTCTACCAAAGCTGCCGTTTCCTTG
>ENA-OPSV01000051-OPSV01000051.1-human-gut-metagenome-genome-assembly--contig:-NODE-51-length-80713-cov-5.027548_pt1 | contig 80713 bp, 68 predicted proteins | sample MGYA00241460_ERZ501912 | MGnify/ENA primary metagenome ERZ501912 (study PRJEB25962, sample SAMEA2042402) | human gut metagenome | biome: human gut; feature: human-associated habitat; material: faeces...
CCCCCCTTTCAAGAATGAAAATCTTGCGTCCTAACCGATAGACGAACGGGCCATCAGGTTTAAAAAAGCCGGGCTAACCAGTCCGGCTTTATACTATATAAAGTATAATACCTTATTTCGCAAGTGTGTTAACGTGCTTTGCTAATTTGGATTTCAAGTTGCCAGCTTTATTCTTGTGAATAATGTGTTTTTTAGCAAGCTTGTCCAACATAGAGCACACCTTCGGGAACAGAACCTGAGCTTCGTTCTTGTCTTCAGTAGCACGCAAAACTCTCATTGCATTTCTTGCAGTCTTAGCATAATATCTGTTATGCAGACGTTTTGCGTTGGTCTGTCTGATTCTCTTAATTGATGACTTGTGATTTGCCATTTCTTAGCTATTCTCTTTATTTATTCTTTAATCCTGTTTATTGTAGCCCGTGGGGGAATCGAACCCCCCTTTCAAGAATGAAAATCTTGCGTCCTAACCGATAGACGAACGGGCCATCATGTCAAAGCTCTTGCTTTTAGCTCTCTGGGATTGTTGATTTCCCGATTGCGAGTGCAAAGATAGAGGTTCTCTTTAAACTGACAAAATATTTGAAAGAAAAATGTTCGGAATCTGTCGCATTTAACATCTATTTGGAACTCATATCCTGTAAGTGTATCTCTAATGCATTAACGGAAATGTTTATTTCCCAAATACATACGCATAGCGAAGCTGCCAACAGGAGTAATCCTATCCCGAATATCCAGGCGGCTATGATTTGCCATGAGATATAGATGAAGAACATCGAAACTACACAAAAGAGTAGGCTGAGTAGCCCTAATATTTGCATGGAGCGTGTCAGGTATAACCGTTTCCTGAGGTTGGCTATCTGGGCGACGTTTTTCGGGTCGTGTGTCTGTTGATGCTTTTCTTTCAATGTGCGTACGAGGCTTGCATACGAAATGAACCGGTTTGTATAGGCCAATAGGATAAGTGATACTGCCGAAAACAGCAATGATGGGGTTGTGAGCGTGAGTTCTTGCATGTTTATATGTTCTTTATAATTTAGTAGTTTGTTATATAATAAAACAAGATCGAGAAGGAAAATGTTGTAACTTTGTTTTCCAAATTTCAGTGATATGTTGTGTAAAACGCGCGGGATTGTCCTGCATTCCATTCCATATAATGATAAGTACTCCATTATATATATGTACACGGAGGCTTTCGGGCGTGCTTCTTATTTGGTTGCCCGTTCTCGTGGAAAGAAATCTTCTGTCTCGAAAGCGTTGTTTATGCCTCTTTCGGTAGTGGAGATGGAGGTGGAGCATCTGAATAAGCGTGATTTGCATCGTATCCGTGAAACGAAACTTTGCTATCCATTAACGGAAGTGTTCTGTAATCCGGTGAAAAATGTACTTGCGCTTTTCCTTTCCGAGGTCCTTTTCCGTGTGGTGAAGGAGACGGAGCCGGACCCGCACCTTTTCGAGTATTTATCCGAGTCGATACAATTGTTGGAGCTTTCGGATAAGGGAGTCGCGAACTTTCATTTGGTCTTTCTGCTGCGGCTCTTGCATTATCTGGGGATATACCCGAATGTCGAATCTTATGTGACAGGTTCCTGCTTCGATATGTTGAATGGTGTGTTTGTCGATCGTATACCGATGCACCGCCATTATCTGAACCCGCAGGAGAGTGTGGTTTTTGTCCGGTTACTGAAGATCAGTTTCGAGAATATGTCGTTGTATTCTTTTTCCCGGCAGGATCGTGTGAGCGTAATAAACCGTATTCTTGAATATTATCGTCTGCATTTGCCGGATTTTCCCGAAATAAAGTCCTTGTCCGTCATGCAAAGTCTGTTCGATTAGCAATTGCCTCATTAAATACTTGCCAGTTTGCGGAAAAGGTTATACTTTTGCCGCACTTATTACAAAATGGCTCTGTAGTTCAACGGATAGAATAGAAGTTTCCTAAACTTTAGATCCGAGTTCGATTCTCGGCGGAGCTACAACAAAAAAGGCAATCGCTACGATTGCCTTTTTTTGTTATTCCATTGTGAGTATGACATCAATTTCGTCCAATATGCCTCGGAGCTGGAAGCCTCTGATCTGTATATCTTCAAAATACGAGTAGGTTCCATCAGGAAAATCCATATAGATGGAGTTGGGGTAATAATAATTGTCGTCATCCCAATGCCATCGAAATGCTTCCTCTGTCCTTCGAACAAGGATGTTCCCTCTGTAAAACTCGTAATAGTCAGATCCCGTCCAGTCTGAATAAAAACTCAATACATGATAACAGTCTTCTCCATTGTTGGTTGTATATGTTTCTGACCAGGTCCCGGAACATAGTGCAGATGTCAGATCATATCTGTCATCATAATACGGATCATCCTCGCAGCTGTTGAATAGGCAGAGTGTGGACAGCAAAAACAATAAACCGAGTATATTCTTCTTAATCATGATCCTAATATTAACTATTCAATGACAAATATATGAATTAAAACGATATCTATAAGATAACCGACAGATCACATTGTGCTATTTGGTTGTCGCATTAATTTTTTCATTGATAAGGTCAGTCGTCTTTTTCAACTGCTTTATGATGTTATTCTTTTCCGATTTGCCGAAGCGTATGTCTGGCAGGTAAATACCAAGACTTGCTATAACTTTTCCTTTTTTTAGGATGGGAGTGGCCAAGCCTACTACGTGGTTTTTATTCCATGAAAGTTCGATGTTCTTAGTTCGTATATCGTTTAGTAGTTGGATTAGTTCGGATTTTGTTTTGACTTCCGGCCATTCTTCTTCTGTTGGTAATCCGATCTTATCGATAAAATCGTTTAACTCTTTAGGAGAATAATGTGCCAGAATCATGCGCCCCGTCGTGGCTCTGTATACGGAAGACTCGTTGGTTGTTCGAACTTGAATTTCATGTGTGCATTGCGATTCGTTCAGCAAGATTCTTTTGTTTCCTTTTATCACAGATAATATTACAGTTTCGTTGATACTGTCACGTAGATTGTCCATTGCGACTTTTGACGCATTGACGAGTTCCGTATTATAAGAATTATCACGTGTGAGTTGATAAACCATGTATCCTAACTTGTATCCTTTCTTTGTGCCGGATTGTTCAACGTAGTTGCGATATACAAGTGTTTTTAGGATATTGGCGCAAGTTCCCGCATTCAATTCTACAGTAGTAGCGATTTCGGATAGTCCGAATTCTTTGTCTGGCTCTTGTGCTAATATTTCGAGAATATTCAAGGCTCTGTTTATAACTTGTATCATAACTTCCTCGTTTTTGTTTCGTGTAATCTGATTATATAATTGGTAATTAGTAAGCTTATTTGCAAAACTACAAAAAATATAGCATTAAAATAGATTTGTGAAAGTCTTTATTGTGAGCATTCGACCTGATTTGTCTTATTTTAATTTAGGATGAATTAAATATCTAATTTTGTTTATCTGCTTGTTTCCTTATTTTTTATTCCGGGTAACTTTTTATTCTGTCCGTTCTCATGATGAAAGGTGGCTATGATCTATTGACTTTTATTAATCTTTTATTTGTAATGAATTGCTATAATTTTGTATATTTGTATTGTATTGATGAAAATAACGTAGAAGCGTTTAGTGAATCCTTGTCATCGAAATCGCCAATTTCAATAATGCCACAAGGTGTAACTATAGAACGCCTGCGCCCTTATAGGCGTGGGCTATAGTTTATTTGTGGCATGGTGTTTGGCGATACCTCGATGACAAATAGGCTGTAGTCCCACGTTTTTTTATGCCTGAATCTAAGGGTGAAAAGTTGCCTTTCCTACTATATGCTTCCTTTTTAATTGCTTGTATTTATTTTTATATTATAAAACTATATTTTGAATTTGTTGAATTATGATGTTGCGAATATATTTAGCTTTTTGTTTTAAATAGCAGTGTATTTGTATGTTTAAGAGCATAAATGCTGATTTTGAGCAAAAAATATTTTGTGTTTTATATAGTTGTAACTAATATTGTATTGTAAAATTTATTTTTACAATAATAAATATCAAGTTAAACTTAATTCATGTCTTATGAAAAATCGGCAGAGTCTTTTATTATGGATGTTGCTATTCTTTGGCAGTGTCTCGGTTTTTGCTCAGCATGTTGTAAAAGGGAGAATTACAGATGCTAAAACGGGAGAACCTTTGGTTGGGGTGAATGTAGTTTTGAAAGGTTCATCTGAATCTGGTACTATTTCGGATTTGAATGGAAATTACTCTTTGTCTGTTTCCGAATCTTCTTCGTTGATTTTTTCTTATATCGGTTATGTTACCCAAGAAATATCAGTAAAGGGTAAGTCAGTTCTTGATATTTCTTTGTCTGAAGATATGGAAGCTCTGGAAGAAGTTGTGGTAATAGGATATGGTACGATGAAAAAGAGTGATTTGACAGGCTCTCTAAGCTCTGTAAAGAGCGAAGATTTGACGGCCTATGCAGTTCCTAATCCGGTTCAAGCATTACAAGGTAGAGCTCCGGGCGTTCAAGTTACATCGAATACTGGTTCTCCAGAAGGGAATTTTACGATTCGTATCCGTGGTGCGAATTCGATTAAAGGAAGTAATGATCCTCTCTACATTATTGATGGGTTCCCCGCGAATATGTCCAGTGTTAATCCTGATGATATAGAATCTTTGGAAGTACTAAAAGATGCTTCAGCTACTGCTATTTATGGGTCTAGAGGCTCTAACGGGGTTGTTTTGATTACTACAAAATCAGGAAAAAAGGGAAAAACAACTGTAACCTATGATGGTAGTTATGGTATCCAGTCCCAAATCAAAAAACTAGAGATGATGGATGCGACGGAATATATGATGTTTTATAATGAACAACAGTTGAATAATGTAGGAAAAGAGTTTTTTACGGCTGATAAGATTGCTCTTGCAGGAAAAGGTACGGATTGGCAAGATTTGGTTTATAAAGATGCACCTTTACAAACTCATAGTTTGTCGATTGCAGGTGGCAATGACAAAACCAAATTCTATGTGAGTGGTTCTTTGTTTTTGCGTGATGGTATTATCGAAAATAGTGGCTATGATAAGTATAATGTGAGAAGTAATGTAGATCACAAAATTAGCGATAAATTTAATGTTGGAGCTAATTTGTCGTATACAAGAACAAATAAAAGTATGAAAAGTAGTGGTGGTGGAAATAGAGGAGGATCTTTAATTGGAGCATCAATTTCTGCTCCTCCGACCTTATACCCTTATAATGAAGATGGCTCTTATAACAATTTGCAATTGGCTTACCCGTTTATGTCTAATGCTCTATTTAATCCATTAAATCTTATTAATGAAACATCTTCTAAAACTAAGGCAGACTTGGTGAATGTAAATGGATTTCTTGAATATAAACCAATAAAAGGGCTGTCTTTGAAAGCTACAATAGGTGTTGAAACGTTGAATTATACATCTAATAACTATAATAGCTCCCGTTATTTATATGGAGCTTCAAGTGCTTCTTTGTCTTCTAATCAGCAAACGACAATTGTGAACGAAAATATTGCGAATTATGATCTGACGATCCATGATGATCATAATTTGAATTTTATGGGAGGTTTTACTTATCAACAGTATTTGGGAACATCTTTTGGTGCAAGTGGAACTGATTTTATAAGTGATGCACCAGAAGCATGGGGCCTTGGAGCTGCAGCTAATTTTGGAACGCCTTCTTCCGGCTATACCAAATGGGTATTAATGTCATATTTGGCTAGAGCTAATTATTCATATAAAGGCCGTTATATGGCTACGGTTAGCTTCAGGGCCGATGGTTCATCTCGCTATAGTGAAGGAAATAAATGGGGCTATTTTCCTGCAGCAGCATTAGCGTGGAGAATATCAGATGAGGCTTTTCTAAAGGATATTTCTTGGTTGTCTGATTTAAAATTACGTTTAGGATACGGAGAAACTGGGTCAACTGCTATTGATCCTTATTCAACGTTAAATATGTTGTCGCAAGGTAAAGCAGCATTGGGGAGTGGGCTTGTTACATCTTATGCACCAAGTTCAACCTTGCCGTCAGAATTGAAATGGGAAACTACATCTCAATGGAATATAGGTCTTGATCTGTCATTATTTAAATCTCGTTTGAGAATCAATGCTGACTATTATGATAAAACAACACGTGATTTGTTGAATAATGTTTCTTTGCCAACATCTTCAGGTTATACGACAACTGTAAAGAATGTAGGAAAGATGGGAAATCGTGGTTTTGAATTGTTGGTAGAAGGAGATGTTTTTCAACAAAAAGAATTTTCATGGACTTTATCTGCAAATTTAGGATTGAATAAAAATCAGATCAAAGAGTTATATGGAGGACAGGATATTTATGGTTCAACTGTGGGTCTATCTTATGTTGAAGATTTTGTGACTTTATTGCGTGAGGGAGAACCTTTAGGTGTCTATTATGTATATCATGATACAGGTTTTGATGAAAATGGAAATATGACCTATGAAGATAAAGATGGGAATGGGGTATATGATAATAGTGATAAATATATCGCAGGTAGCCCACATCCTGATTTTACATATGGGATCAATTCCAGTTTAACATTTAAAGATTTTGAATTTTCTTTCTTTTTGTATGGTAGCCAAGGCAACGATGTTTATAATGTGGCAGAAACTGCAAATTATGATATGGGCATGGGACTTAATTTAAGGCGTGACGTATTTAATAGCCATTGGAGTTCAACAAATACAGCAGAACAAAACTTAATGGCAAAGTATCCGCGACCTGCAGCAAATCATAATATTAAGCATTCAGATCGTTTTGTAGAAGATGGCTCTTATCTCCGTTTGAAAAATATTATGTTAGGTTATAATTTACCTGTGAAAAAGTGGAAAGTGAAAAACTGGTTAAGTGCGTTAAAAATATATGTAAGCGCTCAGAATCTATTTACTATTACAGGTTATTCAGGTATGGACCCTGAAGTGAACTCTTGGGGTGGAGATACAAATGCCGGACTTGATTATCTGACTTATCCCAATGTGAAGACTATTACATTTGGGGCTAAAGTTCAATTTTAGAGTATCTAATAAAGAAGAGAAAATATGAAAAAGTACATTTATTTATTCATTATATTATTATCGGTAGTTTCTTGTTCTGATTGGTTGGAAGAAGAGCCGAAGTCTGTTGCAGCAGAAACGTTTTATAATACGGAAAGTGAAGCTGCAGCTGCGGTTGCTGCACCGCTTGCTAATTTAAAGGGTTATGGTGGTTTAGATTATTTTGGGACTGCTTTGTGTGAATGTTTTGCAGATTATGCTTATGGTCGGGGTAGTTGGGCTTCTAATAGTGATTATGTGGGATTAGATAATACTAATCAAACACGTACTGCAAATATATGGACAAAATTATATACTGCTATTAGAAATTGCAATGTGGCTTTGGAGCGTTTACCACAAGCAAGCCAAATGTCGGAGGATAAAATAAATAGCTATATAGGGGAATTACGGTTTATAAGAGGGCTTTCTTATTTTTATTTAGTACGATATTTTGGGGATATCCCTCTTCATATAGAAGAAAATATGAGTGAATATAATATAGGAAAGAGCTCTAAAGATGTAATATATGAACTTATAGAGTCGGATCTTCGCTTTGCTGTAAATAATGCGCCTCAGACACCCCGTTTGGCAGGAACGCCCTCTGTGAATAGTGCAAAGAGCCTTTTAGGAGAAGTATATGCAACATTAGATAGATATGAAGAGTCGAAACAACTTTTGGAAGAAGTTATTAATAGTGGACAATATTCTTTAGTCACGGTGTCTTCTGCTGCAGATTTTAATAATATATTTGGACCAGAAGTTGTTTCATCTACAGAAGAGATATTTTATATAAAGGAGTATCGAGAAAACGGCCAAGGCAATGAATATGCGATGTTTTGTGCCCATCCGGGAGCAATAATTGATGGAAATGTGATGCATGGTTCTGGAGGATGGTATGGTGTTTATACTACTACGGAAAATCAATTGATAACAGATTGGGATGTGAAAGATTATCGGAAGGATTATAATTTATTATTATTTGATTTTGGCATGGGGGATAATACCTATTTATTAACAAAATATCATGATGCAAATGCTCCCGGGGCTTCTGGGGCTGCATGTGACTATCCATTAATTCGTTATCCGGATATTTTACTATTGTATGCAGAAATGGCAATGAGAGTTACTGGTTCCCCTACGGAGGATGCAATGGAAAAGATAAATATGGTTCATCGTCGTGCTTATGGTTATGATCCTATGACTTCATCTGAAGTTGATTTTGAATTAAAAGATTACTCTACTTCAGAAAAGTTTTTAGAATTAATATTGAAAGAACGGATGTATGAACAATTTAATGAAGGAAAACGTTGGTTTGATCTGATTCGTTTAGGTATTGTAAAAGAGCAGATTAAGAGGGTTAAAGGTCTTGATATACAAGAGAAACATATGTTGTTCCCAATCCCGCAAACAGAGTTTAATTATAACGAGGCCCTTGATCCGTCAAAAGATCAAAATCCGGGGTATTAATTAAAAATATGAAGGTGTGGTTAGGGCCACACCTTCGATAAACTATTCGTAAAATGAAACGACTACGTATCACCTATAAGTGGGAGTTGATTATTATGTTATGGATTGCCTATTTCCTTAACCAGGGTGACCGGCAGATTTTTAATGTGGTGATTCCTTTGATAAAAGAGGACCTGCATTTGACAGATGTACAATTGGGGCTTGTCGCTTCTGTATTTACGATTGTATATGGCTGTTTGGTTCCCTTCGGTGGATATATGGGTGATTTTCTGAAAAGAAAATGGATTATTCTTATTAGTATCCTGATTTTCAGTATCGGAACATTATGTACTGGATTTAGTGGGGGGGTGATTTCTTTGATCGTTTTACGTGGTATTACGACCGGGGGAGGAGAAGCTTTCTATTATCCGGCAGCCACCTCTTTGATCAGTCAGTATCATCATAAGACGAGGGCTATGGCCATGTCCATACATCAGACATCTTTGTATGTGGGGATTGTGGCCAGTGGGTTTATTGCGGCCTATATTGGTGAGCATTTCGGTTGGCGGATGTCCTTTTTTACTTTTGGATTAGGAGGTTTGTTGCTGTGTATTTATTTGTTTTTCAGAATGGAAGATACTCCGCAGGAAGTGAAAGAAGAAGAAAGATATTCGATCGGATATGTTATTAAAGAAATATTTAAAAAGAAAACGGTCTGGATGCTTTGTCTAGCTTTTGGAGGGATGTGTTTTGTGAATATTGGTTATGTGACTTGGATGTCTACATTCTATCATGAAAAGTATCATTTATCTCTTTCGACGGCTGGGTTTACCTCTATGTTTTTTCATTTTGCAGCCGCATTGTTTGGGGTTTTAATAGGTGGAAAATTATCAGATAAATATGCTCAAAAGCGTAAAACTGTCCGTCTGGAAACGGAACTGGTCGGATTGTTGCTCGGTGCTCCGTTTATATTTTTCATGGGATATACCTCGAATTTATATGTGAGTTATGTTATGTTGGCTTTGTTTGGTTTTTTCAGGGGAATTTACGATTCAAACCTGTATGCAGCCTTGTTTGATGTGATAGCTCCAGATTTAAGAGCTTCTTCGGTAGGGGTTATGACTGCTTTCGCTTTTATTGTTGGGGCTCTAGCTCCCTTACTATTAGGATATCTGAAGACTGATTATGGTTTGTCTTTTGGTATATCATTTTTGTCAATATTTTACTTATTAGGTGCTTTAGCTGTTTTTGTGGCGATCAAATTCTTTTTCTTGAAAGAGTTTTATGAAGAGACAGATAGTTAGTAAAGTGTCTATAAAATTATAAAATATGAAAACAGTAATATTATTATTTGGATTGCTTTTCTCTACTTTTTGCTTACAGGCGCAAGATTATGAGGATGTCATGAGCGAGGCTTATTGGAAAATATGGAATTCGGATGTCCGGGCAAGCATAGATAAAAATATAGAGCAATACCGAAAAGGTGATGCCAAATTAAATATTCCCTCTGGAGTCACTGTGAAGATTGAGCAGTTGAGCCATTCGTTTATTTTTGGAGGTAATATCTTTTTGTTCGGTCAGCTTGAGACTATGCAACAAAATAAACAGTATGAAAATACTTTTGGTGCTTTGTTTAATTCTGCGACCTTGCCTTTTTATTGGAAAACGCTGGAACCTGAGCAAGGAAAGCCACGTTATACGGTGGGATCTTCTTATATTTTCCGTCGTCCTCCCGTCGATCCTATCCTTGAGTTTTGCGAATCGAACAAGATAATGGCAAAAGGCCATGCTATTATTTATGGTATGCGCCGTTGGGGACATCCGGACTGGATGTCGTCAGACCGCAAAGAGATGGAATTTTATTTTGAAAAACATATTCAGGAATTGGCATCGCGCTATAAGGATAGAATTATGATGTGGGATGTTGTCAATGAACCGGTTGATCAGGCAAATCGTGGAATAATGCCGGATGATTATACTTATAAGTCGTATAAGTGGGCCATGAAATATTTCCCAGAATCTGTCATTTTTAATATTAATGATATTGATTTTAAAAGTGGTATTCCTTATACAAGACGGTATGTAGAAATTGCTCGAAATATGATAGATCGGGGGATCCGTATAGATAATGTTGGGGCTCAGATGCATATTTTTAATCCAGTCGAGGCTCAGAAAATAGCTGAGGGGGATGATATCCTTACACCGGCTAAGCTCATGGAAGTCGTTGATTGTCTAAATGAAGTAGGACGTCCTGTACATGTGAGTGAAGTAACGGTTTGTGCTCCCGATTCAACGAATATAGGAAGTGCAATCCAGGCTGTCATAGCTGAAAATTTATATCGTTTCTGGTTCAGTTGTCCTAATATTACGGGTATTACTTGGTGGAATGTCGTGGATGGAGGTGGTGCTCCGGGAGAGCCATCTTATTCAGGACTTTATGATAAAAAAATGAAAAAGAAGCCTGTCTATGAAACATTGGACAGATTGATAAACCGGGAATGGAAAACTTCACTGACCATCACATCGAATGCACAGGGGGTGGTTTGTTTCAGAGGTTTTAAGGGACATTACCGTGCTACTTGGATAAATAAAAAAGGTAAGATGGAAGTTCAGGAATTTGAAATTAAATAATTAAAATCATAATTGGATATGAAAAAGATAACATTAATAATCAGTTTAGTTTTTTGTTGTTTTAATCTGTTTGCACAGAATAGTTTTCCCAAAAGTGCGAAAGAGGACAAAGAAAAAATCATGAGTGAAGCCTATTGGAATATCTGGAATCCAAAGGTACAGGCTAAGATCGATAAGGACATCGAGCAAAATAGAAAAGCAAATGCTATCGTTTGTTTACAGGATGTTGCGGCTGGATCAGAAGTGAAGATTGAGCAGATTTCGCATGATTTTGTATTCGGTGCCCATATCTTTAACTATAATCAATTAGGCACTCCTGCATGTAACCAGAAATATAAAGACGTGTTCGGGACATTATTTAATCGTGCGACTGTCGCATTTTATTGGAAAACCCTGGAAATGCAACCAAATCGCCCTCGTTTTCGTGAAGAATACTGGGATACGGAAGAATATTGGAATCGCCAGACAGACCCGAAGCTGCAGCCGCATTGGCGCCGTCCTTCTCCCGATCAGATTATAGATTTCTGTCTCAGTAAGGGGGTCCCCGTACATGGGCATCCGTTGATCTGGGGAAATCGTAAATGGCATAATCCTAACTGGATTATAGGTCAGATGATGACACCTGAGGAGAAAAAGGAAATGGATAAATTGATTGTGGAGTACGGCAATCTGGATAATTACTTGGATAGCGAGAAATACACGGATGAATACAAAAATATGACTGTAGCTCAATTAGAAACGAAATTTCCTAATTTGACGAAAAAGTTAAAGGAGTTATTTGAAAAACGGATTGTGGAGATCGCTAAATATTATGGGGACCGTGTCAGTAGTTGGGATGTTGTCAATGAGAGTGCACAAGATTTTGCCAAAGGGGTAATGGTTCCGGGTTCCGGACTCTGTAAAAGTAATTATGGGGTAATGCCTGGGGATTATACATTTGAAGCTTTCAAAACTGCCAATCAGGTATTTTCGGATAATGTTCTTTTGAATATTAATGATTATTGGACTGGTCCGGAATATCCGGAGCAGGTAAAAGACTTGATGGAAAGAGGAGCGAAAATAAATATTGCCGGTTCCCAAATGCATTTGTTCAACCCGCAACAATGTTTGGATATTGCTGCCGGAAAAGAAATCCAGACACCGAATCAGATCTGGACTATCATGAACCGGATTTCGGAAACCGGATTGCCGATTCATTTAAGCGAGATCACGATAACATCCCCAGGTAATGATGACCGTGGACAGAAAATACAGGCTGTAATTGCACAGAACTTGTATCGCCTGTGGTTCAGTGTTAAAAACATGATGGGTATTACGTGGTGGAATGTGGTTGATGATTGTGGCGCACCGGGAGAACCGTCTGTTTCTGGATTGTTTACCAGAAACATGGATCCCAAACAATCATTTTATGCACTTGATAATTTGATCAATCATGAATGGAAAACTAATACGATCGTAAAAGTTGGTAAAAATGGTGATATAAAATTTCGAGGATTTCGAGGTCGATATCATATTACTTATATGGATAAGTCAGGAAAGGAACAAGTCGTAGAGTATCACTTAAAATAAGTATAAAGAAATGAAAATCGTAGACATGAAAGTCCGTTGCGTTGCAATTCCTATGAATTGTATGTTGCGGCATAACACGGGAGTACATCCGGGTTATTTGTTGAGAACAATCTTGGAACTTATCACGGATGAAGGGATTGTCGGGCTAGGTGAAGTTGGTGGCGGAGATTCAAGAGCGGCTCTTCTTAAGCTGAAACCGCGCATTATCGGAATGAATCCGATGGACTTGGAGACTATCAAGATGAAAGTTCTAAGAAGTATTTATTATATTTCCAATTCTCGTTTGTATGGTGCAATAGAGATTGCCTGTTTGGATATTATGGGGAAAGCATTTAATATTCCGATGCACCAGCTTCTTGGGGGTAAATTACGCGATTCAATTCCAATGATCGCTTATTTGTTTTGGCGCTATGACCGTCCGGGTGGTGGGCATGATACCTGTGCGGAGGATATGGCCGATTTTTGCGTACAGTTGAACGATGAGTTGGGTGTTACGGCAATGAAACTGAAAGCCGGTGTCATGGATCCGATGGAAGAAGTGAAAGTGTTACAATTATGTCGGCAGAAGTTAGGAGATGATTTTGGTTTGCGGATCGATCCTAATGGAGTATGGAGTGTTGCGACAGCCGTAAAGGCCGGTCATAGGATGGAAGAGCTGGAACTACAATATTATGAAGATCCCTCTTGGGGAATAGAAGGTATGAAGGCAGTCAGGGAACAGGTTCGTATTCCTTTGGCAACTAATATGTATCCGAATAAATTTGATGATTTGGGCCCTTCTATCCATATGCAATCAATAGACATTATATTGACGGATTTACATTATTGGGAAGGCCCGCGGGGGGTAAAAGATTTGACTGCGGTTTGTCGTACGTTTAATTTGGGTGTAGCTATGCATTCCGGGGCTGAATTCGGTATCGAATTGGCAGCTATGTTACATACAGCATCTACCATCCCCCAAATGACTATGCCGGGAGATGCCCATTATCATTATTTGGAAGATGATATTATCCAGGGTGGAAAACTGCAGTATGTTAATGGTGCTATAAAAGTGCCGGAAGGACCGGGTTTAGGAGTAGCCTTGGACGAAGAAAAGATGGAAAAATATGAGCGGTATTACGAGAAAATGGGGGACTATTACGCTCGTTTTCATCAAGATCCGTATAAACCAAATTGGTATCCGATAGTAGGTGGTATTTAATAAAAAATCGTTATGGGAGTGAAGCATTTGTTTGAAATAACGGGAAAAACTGCATTGATTACAGGAGCTGGCCAAGGAATTGGCCGCTCCATCGCTTTAGCTTTGGCTGAACATGGGGCGAATGTTGTGATCAATTACCGGAGCAATCGCCAATTGGCGGAAACGACTTTACAGGATGTGCTGAAGATGGGAGGAAAAGCGTGGCTATGGGAATATGACTTATTATCAGACACGCTGACTTCTGACTTTCAACTGTTGCGGCAAAAACTGGGAATTGAAGTCGATATCTTAGTTTTGAATGCTTCTATTCAGATTCGTAGGAAGTGGGAAGATGTGACTCTATATGAGTTTAATACTCAAATGAATGTGAATGTAAGAGCTTCACTGGAGTTGATACAATGTTGTGTGCCTTATATGGAATCGAAAGGTTGGGGAAGAATTGTTACGTTAGGTTCTGTTCAGCAGAATAGACCGAGTAAACAAATGATTGTTTATGCAGCTTCAAAAGCTGCTCAACTGAATATGGTGAAAAATCTCGCTTGGCAATTGGGAAATAAAGGAATAACGATAAACAATCTGGCTCCTGGGGTGATCGGAACGATTCGTAATGAGGAAGTTTTGTCAAATGAAGTTTTCAAAACAAAAATAGAGAAGAATATTCCATTAAGGTATATTGGAGAACCGGATGATCTGGCTTCTATGGCATTGCTTTTGTGTAGTGAGGCCGGACGCTATATTTCCGGTGCGGATATATTGGTAGATGGTGGAATGAGTTTACCAGAGTGATTAATTAAAAATAACAGAGTTATGAGCGTAGATCAGTATGAGAAAGAAATCGGAATGATGAATCTAGAAAAATTGATTCAGGATCGTGAAGGAATATCTTCGAAAAAGTTTCCTATAGAGGATAAAGAATTATTATTTCGATATGAGCAGTTGTATACAGGGGCCGTAAACGATGTGATGCGTGAATTTTGCCTTTTGGAGCAAGCCTTACCCGGTAGGATTAAACCTTTACGCGAATATCATTCTGTTGCCGGTTTTGCCTTTACTGTCAAAAGTGCACCAAACGTAAAGATAAAGGGTGAGATGGAATATCGAACCCAGATGCTGGATGAGATGCAGGAAGACCATTTTGTTGTCTGGGATACAAGTCGGGATGATAAAGCTACTTTGTGGGGAGGTGTAATGACGGCAACTGCTAAAGGGAAAAAACTGAAAGCCGCTTGTATAGATGGGGGAATACGGGATACACATCAGATTTTGAATGCTGATTTTCCTGTGTTTTACGAATATCGTATATCGAATGGTAGCTTGGGGCGCTGTTTGATTACTCACTATCAGATTCCAATTAAAATCGGAGATGTAACGATTAAGCCGGGTGATATAATACTTGGAGATATCGATGGAGTTTTAGTTGTACCAAGGGAAATAGCTTATGAAGTGCTTTTACGCTCGGAGGAGATACGTGAAAATGAGAAGAAGATTTTCTCTTGGGTACAAAACGGAGACAGTGTTCAGGAAATTACAGCAAAAGGTGGTTACTTTTAAGAATCAGTCGGTATGGTACGGAATATATTATATATGATGATTCTTTACTCTTTTTTCTCTTGTGGTAAAGAGCGTGATCAGAACTTTATACGGGTGAGTAAGGTAAATCCTTGTTATTTGGAATATTCGGATGGTACCCCTTTTATACCTGTGGGCCCCAATATTTGTTGGGAACGTTTTGAAACGGATGAAACAAAGGTTTTACAGCTTTATGAACAGCGTTTTCGCAATCTTTCGGAAAATGGAGGAAACTACACACGTATTTGGTTGAGTGCTCCATTTTTTGAGGTCGAGCATAAAAAAGCTGGAGAGTTTGATGAAAATAGGGCAAAGCGAATAGACAAACTGTTGGAGTTGGCGACAAAATATGGGATCAAAATCAAATTTTGTTTGGAAAATTTTAGGAAACTAACAGGATATTCTGCCCCGTTTTCTTCATCAGTGGCTTTTGATAAACCTATATATTCTTTTGACAACCAAGGCCCTTTGAATGATATGACTGATTTTTTCAAAACGCAGCAGGGGAAAGATTTATATCTAGATAGGGTTGCCTTTTTTGCTTCCAGATATGCGGACAATCCAACAGTTATGGGGTGGGAATTGTGGAATGAAATCAATTCTGTAAGTTTTTCCGAAGGAATAGCAGGGGAGCTAGAATGGACAAGAGAGATGCTACCTGTTGTTAAATCTTATTTTCCGCATCATTTGGTTATGCAAAGCTTGGGAAGTTTTGATAATGAAAAATACCAGGAGTGGTATATGGATTTTTCTTCTATTTCGGATAATGAGATAGCCCAGGTTCATCGCTATTTGGATCCAGGGGCTGTTTGGGATATTTGTCGGGCCCCAATGGATTCTTTGGCAAGCCAGGCTGTCATTTTATTGCGTAATATGGTTGTTGATAAACCTGTTATACTCTCCGAAGTGGGTGCGGTTGAGGCACATCATTCCGGGCCATCCAAGTTATATGAATCGGATACGTTAGGCATTCTGTTACATGATTTGATCTTTGCTCCTTTTTTTTCAGGTGCTGCAGCTCCCGGTCAAAGTTGGCACTGGCAGTATTATATAGAAAAGAATAATTTATGGTGGCATTTCGGACGTTTTAGTCATGCAACGGAAAATGTAAATCCGATAACAGAGCAGTATCAGCCTGATTTTTTTATGCATGATCAAGTTCGCTTTTATTGTTTGAAAGGTAATACGCATACTTTAGTTTGGTGTCGGGATGTCTTAAGCAATTGGCATACTGAATTGATTGGGAATGTATTGCCAGGTAGCAGAACGGTGAAACTGCCACTAGAATTTTTAGGTAGTAAAGTTTCGAATGTTGAACAATATGATCCCTGGAGCGATATGAGAAAAGTTACTCATGTGGTGGACGATACTCTGGAGATTACTTTCAAACGCTCGATTGTACTGCGTTTTAATCGTCAAAATCACTGATTTTATGTGGAATCTATTCTAATAACTAAATGAAAGAAGTATGGTAAGAAAGAGCATTTTTAAGTATAGATATCTTTTAATATGGTGTTGTTTGTGTTGTGCTTCTATTATGAAAGCGCAGGTAAAAGATTTGGAGTCTCCATATTATATTTATCCGAGGCAGGCAGAGCAACATATCGATTTATCACAGGATTGGGAGTTGAGTTCGGAAGAATCTCCTATAAAAAACTTAGCAAAGCTTCGGGAGAATAGCTGGTTTACGGTGGCATATCCGACTTCTGTCCAAATGGCTAATTATAAAGCGGGCATATTGGGAGATCCTTATAAACATTTGAATGCCAGGGAGCATGAAAAGTTGGAACAGAGAGTTTGGTATTATAAAAAGCATTTTACAATTCCTCAAAAACGGAGCGGTTACTCTTGCATACTGAATTTTGATGGTATTGACTATTTTGCGAAGGTCTGGTTAAATGGTATAGAACTAGGTAAGCATCGAGGTATATTCGGGGGGCCAGTCATAGATGTAAGTGAAAATTTAAATTATGGAGGGGATAATGAATTAATAGTAGAAGTCATATCTGCCAATTATGGGAAAACGTCTTTTAATCCGAATCGACCGGGAAATATCGTAAAAGGTTGGTTCCTGATGGGAGGAAGTGCGATGGAACCTTTTTTCAATTTGGGCTTATGGAGAAACGTTCGTCTGGAATTCGTTCCTAAATACCATTTGGAACGTCCTTTCCTTTTTACTGAAAAGATAGAAAATAATCAAGCAACAATAGGCTTTAGTGTTGAACTGTTTGCTGGGAAAAATACATTGGACTATCAGTTGCATCCTTGGAATAATTGTCAGATATCAAATTATGGAAAGCCGTCAAGTGCCCCACAGAATAAACGGGTAAAAGAGAAGGTGACAGTAGTACTCGATTTGATAGATAAAGGTCAGACCGTATTTTCAAAAGAATTTTCGCCGGAGGTGATTGAAGGGAGATGCTGGATGGAAGAGCATTTTGTTATCGATAATCCTAAATTGTGGTATCCGAATGGTTTAGGTAACTCGGATTACTATCAGGCAAAAATGACATTAAAAGTAAATGATCAGTTGGCCGACTGCATTCAGTTTGATTTTGGTATCCGGACAATAGAACAGGTTCGGAGTGCCGGTATTCGGACAAGTGACAGATGGCAAGACTGGCAGTTCGTTGTAAACGGGAAAAAGTTTTTTGTGAAAGGTGTCAACTGGATGCCTGTTGATGCTCTTTACGATTTGACAGCGGAGAAGTATGATTGGGCTGTAAGAATGGCACGGAATATGGGAATTCAGATGTTTCGGATTTGGGGCAGCGGATTGTTGGAGAGTGATGCTTTTTATGATGCATGTAATAAATATGGTATAATGGTTTGGCAGGATTTTAATATTGCCAATTTTGATACACCCGAATGGCCACAGGAAGTTTGGGAAGCGCAGGTTTGCCAAAATATTTTCCGGTTGAGAAATCAACCCTCTTTGGCCGTTTGGTGCGGTGGAAACGAATTTAATCCGTATTCTTATGGAAATGCAGCTTCTATGGGTATTTTGGAGCGTAATCTGGCTATTTTTGATCCGACAAGATGTTTTCTGCGTACTTCTCCGGATGCTGGTTCCATGCATTCTTATCCGGATTTTGATCCCGCATGGTATAAAGGTTTTGAGTTGATACCCTATGTGGCTGAGACTGGGGTACATTGTATAACGGATCCTGCAAATATAAAACAAGTGGTTTCTCCGGGTGAGTTGGTCGATTTAGGAGGGATGTACGATAAGAACTTTGTGTTGGAGCATCCTGAATTTGTAGAACATTTTGCTGAATATAATCCTTCTCGTGTACCTCGTATGTTAAGTCGTGCTTCTCATATTGATAATATGGCTAAACCGGCGTTGGAAACAATTGCAGAAGCGACTCAGATTGGTGCAGGTGAATTTTATCAGGTTATGTCAGAAGGTGTTCAAAGTAATTATCCAGTTACAACAGGGCTGATGCCTTGGGTCTATAAACGTCCTTGGCCGGTAGTTGCTGCAATTAATTTGGTCGATGGTATGGGACAGCCTTCGGCTACTTATTATTTTTTAAAAAGGACATACGAACCGACTCATGTTTTGTTAGACATCAAACGTCTACTGTGGGCACCTGGAGAAGCTTTCCCGATTTCTGTAAATGTTTTAAATGGGGTGGACCGGCCAGGTTTTAAAGGAGTGGTACAGGTGAAAATATTGGATGATTCTTTTAGAGAAGTTTGGCAAGTCTCGGAAAATGTTAATGTTCCGGAAGGTACATCGGTTTTAAAAGAAGATATGGGGATATATGCGATCCCTCAAACATATAAAGAAAAGTACTTTTTTGCAATTGTTTCTTTGACTGATGAGCATGGAAAAGTGATTTCTCATGCTGAATATTGGCCTCGCACCATCAAATTAATGGAAGATGAAGCTTATTATCAGAAGTTTGTCTCTGAACCTGTCGATTGGCCGACTTTGAACAGTGGTCCCTGGTTAAAGCCGACCGTGGCTAAACATAAAACTTCTGTTGAGTTTAAAGAAGTAAAATTGATGAAAAAGGATGGGAATAAAGGAAGGATACATATAGCAGTGGCGAACAAAGGGAGGCTGCCATCTTTTATGACCAATTTGAATATAGAAGGTGTTTCCCGTTCTTTTTATGCGAATGATAATTTTTTCTGGTTGGCTCCTGGTGAAACGAAAAGTATCGAGATCGATTTTGAACTGAGAGAAAGCCAGGTGGTAAGTTCTATGAAGTTGGTTCTTAGTTCTTGGAATGCTAAAACACAGAGCCAGAAGGTGAAACTGATTGATTAGTTAGGGAAATTATGGAAAGCCCGTGCTTTCCCAAGTACGGGCTTTCCGAAAAAATTAACCATTAAACTAAAACTGTTATGCTATGAACTATGACGAAACAAATATTCTACTCGTAATCAGGTAATTCTACATCGGTTGTTTCTTCCCATTTCCCGTTATTGTAGATGCTGATCTGAAATGTATCGTCGGATTCGGAACGACTGTATAGGCGGCCTTTGTAACGGATGATTTTATTCTTTTCGGGGATGATGTTTTTGACTTGTCGCTCCCGGATGATATCACCGTTTTGTGAAATGGCCGAAAGGTGAGTTGTGATTGCTTTTTCAAGGGATGGGACAAATGTGTAAAAAGAATGTATCTTATTGGAAATACCAACCTCTTCGCTTGTAAAGATATGAGTGACAGTTTCTTTTTCTGTCGCTTTAATCCCGCCCCCGTCTGTGATATCGAATTGTATGGCTCTACCCTCTATCTCCATATCGAATTGCTTGATTGCTTCTGTTATGGGATCTGTAGCCATAAATTCGATACGGCTGACGATGCGATCCAAAACAATACTTTCGTTGATTTCTTCTGCAACTCCGATTTCTAAAGGCAGTCCTTTGTAGAACGTATCGGATATTTCATCGAAAGAGAAAATGGATTCTGATAGAGTTGCCATAGGTGAATTGTGAGCGATGAAATAGAATGTATAGTTACCTTGTGGCAAGCTGTCGTAAATGCAACCGAAATCGGCATCCAAATCGGAAGGGTCATATACGAATTGTTTATGTTTGGAGAAAACCGATACCCCGTTTTCCTCTTTAAATACGACATACTCGATCGTTGAACATAACTCGTTTAATTCCGGATCGCCTTCAGCTTTTGAGGGAGCGGAAGGTTCCGGAATTGTATTTTCCGGCATACTCTTGGTTGAGGGAAAAGAAATAACCTCTTTTTCCATCTGGATGTTGAACATGATCGGAAAAACTTTTGTCTGGGGAACTTCTTCTTCAAAAGAAGGAGCATCGTTGCACCCTGCCAAACAAAGTGCATAAGCAAGCATATAAAAAACATTCTTTCTCATAGCTAAGTTTTTTAGTCGTTTATGATGTCGCAAAGGAAAGATAAATATTCAGAAATAAAAAATATTTGTAGACGAATTTAAAAAGATATTTTATATTTGTCGAACAGACACAATGTATTAACCTTAAAAAAGAACGAAAAACATGGCACGTCCTGTAACATTATGTACGATGCAGTGGGGAGACTTACCGCTGGAAGTAGTTTGTGAAAAAGCAAAATCATTTGGTTTTGACGGTGTTGAATTAGGTTTACCTTCTCATTTGGATGTTCGGCGGACAGATCCGGAATATTATCGGAATATCAAAGCGATACTCGATAAATACGATTTGAAGTTGTTTTGTATTTCGAATCATCTGATCGGTCAGGCGATATGCGATAATATTGATCAGCGGCATAAATCTGTATTGCCTGATTATATCTGGGGGGATGGCGATCCGGAAGGAGTCCATAGGCGGGCAGCCGAAAATATGATCCAGGCAGCTCATGCTGCCAAAATGCTGGGAATCGATACTGTAGCCGGTTTTACGGGAAGTTCGATCTGGCAATGGCTCTATTCCTTTCCTCCCGTTACCGATGAGATGGTGAATGAAGGGTATGCTGATTTTGCCCGACGTTTTATCCCGATTTTAGACGAATATCAAAAATTAGGCGTCCGCTTTGCTCTCGAAGTGCATCCGACAGAGATCGCATTCGATACTTATTCCACCCGTAAAGCCCTTGAAGCGATCGATTATCATCCGGCTTTCGGCTTTAACTACGATCCGAGCCATTTGGGATACCAGGGAGTGGATTATGTAGATTTCATCAACCAATTTGCGGACCGCATTTTCCATGTTCACATGAAAGATGTGTATTGGAGTGATACCCCGAAACAGATCGGCGTGTTCGGTGGCCATTCTACTTTTGGCGATGCCCGTCGTTTCTGGAATTTCCGTAGTTTAGGGCGCGGAAAAATCAGGTTTGAAGAAATTATCCGTGCTTTGAACGATGCCGGTTACCAAGGCCCTCTCTCGGTTGAGTGGGAAGATAGCGGTATGGATCGCGAACATGGAGCACGCGAGTCTTGCGCTTTTGTCAAACAGGTGGATTTCCAACCGTCGGCACATGCCTTCGACGCTTGTTTTGAAAGATAAGAGGAAATGTGGAAGAAGGGGTAAGTGCGGCGAGGACTTATCCCTTCTTTTTTATTTAGTCCATTTCGTACATGTCCGGTTCCTCATTTCGACTTTTACTTTTGTCTTTCTTCTTGTTCATATTCCCAAAGTTATAAGTCAGAGTAAAACCAACTCTTCTGCCACCGCGCCAGTTCTCAGAATCCTGCCAGAAACCGTCTCCGGATGTAACAGTGCGGAATCTGCGGGAATCCAGCAAATCACGTGCATTGATACTTAACGTCAATTTGTCTTTTAAGAAAGACTTGCGCAACCCAAGGTCGACGGAGTAGTTCGGTTCGCGGTATCCTTGTGCCATCAAGCGTTTGGAGTTGTAATTGCCTGTACCCTGTAGGGAAATGCCCCAAGGAAGACTGACGTTGGCAATCATGCGTACGTTCCAGTTGAAACTTTCGTCCTCCTCGCCGGTGACAGGCGCTTCCGCTCCTTCGGGCAGGTAACTGAAACCGTCCAATTTGGAGTAGTAGAGGTTTACAGTCGTTGTCAGGCTAAGGATACTGAATAGATTGTTTTTTCCAACGATTTCCAGACCGCTATTTTGCTGGCGGGCTACGTTTTCGCTGGTCGTGTACATTACATTGTCTGCCGTGTTCAAGAAACGAATGCGCTGGATCACGTCATCTGTCGAGCGATAGTAGCCGGACAATGATAAGGTATGGCCGGATTCCCAGGTCTTGATATAATTCAATTCGAAAGAATGGGAATATTCAGGTGTCAGTTCCGGGTTACCGAAAGAAATGTTGGAAGCATCGGAAATATTGCGGAATGAATTTAACTGTCCACCCCAAGGACGACGCAGGCGACGGGTATAGTTCACTTGTATTTCATTGTTTTTAGGGAGGGCATAGGAGATAAAGGCACTTGGGAACAACTTGAAATAGTCTTTTTCGAAAGTTTCCGACGGCTTTCCGTTAAATTCCTGGTCGAAGTCCAGCGAGCGGGTATCCACACGCCAATATTCCCCACGCAGGCCGGCTTGGTAGCTCAGATTGTTCCATTTGCCCCCGTAAGTCATGTATAGGGCGTGCACATCCTGGTTATATAGAAAACGGTTGTAAAGTGCCTGATCCTGTTCGATGTCGGTAGCAGTTGTTCCGGAATAGGTATCCACAGGGCTGGATTCTCTTTGGAATGTCCCTTTATAACCCGCCTCGATCCGGCTTGCATCGGATATTTTGTTTGTGTAGTCGGCTTGAACTTCCCAGTTTTTGTTTCTGATGTTGTTTTCCTGAGTCTGATATTCCTGTTTGTCGGTTAAGCCGGTGTCCGTATACCGGGTTGATTGTTCGTAAATGCTCAGTCCGTCGTTCCTCCACTGATTATTGCTGACGGTCAAGTCTATGTTGCTGTTTTCCGAGAACTTATGCAAATAATTCAATTCCAGGTTATACATTTTCATATCCGAGTTTCCGTCTGTCGTACGGTCGCTGGTGTAGACCGTATTCTTTTGCTTGTCTGTCGAAATATAATGGATCGATTCGTTGTTGTCACCCCCTCCGGTCATGCCGGTCATGTTGAATGCCAGGTCGTCGCTTTTGGTGATGTGCCAGGTTGCCCCGATACGTCCGAACCAGTTGTTGTGTTGTCGTTTGGATCTGTTGGTCTGGTCGAGAAAACTGTTGTCGGTGGTATTTTCACGACTAGTGATTCCACCGCCTTTCATTTCCCGGTTCCGATAGCTCAGATTGGCATACGCATCCACTTTGCTACTGCTGTAGTTAATGTTTCCACTTGCCTGATAACCTCCGTCCGTATCGGCTCCGGCTTTTACGCTGCCGTAGTAACCGGGTTTCCGGTCATCCTTTAAAATAATGTTGATAATCCCGGCTGTTCCCTCCGGGCTATATTTAGCAGAGGGATTAGTAATGACTTCCACTTGTTTGATATCTTCTGCCGGCATCATTTCCAGAATGTCGGCCTGGTTGTCTGCTGTCAGTCCCGATGCTTTTCCGTTGATCCAGACTGTTACGCTGGAATTTCCACGCAATGAAACAGATCCTTCGTTATCGACTTCCACGGATGGGATATTGGCAAGCAAATCACTGGCCGATCCCCCTTCGGATGCGATATCTTGTGTTGCGTCGAAAACTTTTCTATCGAGCTCGAATCTCATTTGGGGCTTTTTGGCTACGATCTCCACTTCTCCCAATTGATTGGCATCTTCTTCCAGGGTGAGTTCTCCGAGATTAAGAGTTTGAGAATTGTTGCTGATTGTGATATTTTTAGAAATATCCGCGTAGCCTATATAGGAAAAAGTAACTACATATTCCCCTTTTTTCAACCCTCCGATACTGTAGTTTCCGTCGCTTCCGGTAACGGCTCCCTGCAATATTTTGTCCGAACCTTTTGCCTTAACCTGGACGGTTACAAATTCGAGTGGTCCCCCTAATTCACCGTCCATTACAATACCTTTAATCCTTCCGTCCGTTTCATTCCCTTTCATATCCGGAGCCAAACACAAAAGCATACCGGTTAAAAGTAAGCTCATCTTTTTTGTCATCATCTTCCAAATCTGTCTTTTACATTTTACAAAACGATTTATTTGACTGCTATCAAACAAAAAGGTTTATTTGAAAAAATCAAAAATTAAGCAAAATCCTCTTGTGTGGTATGATGATAGATCTGGTATGCTATTTCTTTCCTTCTTCCCCTCTTTCCTTCCTTATTGTAAAGTTTTTCCTGAACCCCGTTGGTCTAAATCGAAACTCCTGGGCGTGAAAATCGATTTTCATACCCATGAAACAAAAATTTCCCGCAGAGGTAATATTTTTTAAGAAACTGTAAATTTGGAATGTGTCTGTAAATGAGTTCTTTATTGAAATATCCCGTTTTTAGGGGGATATTGTCATTTTTTTGGGAGATTTGGGTGGAGGACTTTGGAATGAGAAAGGCTTGAAAATCTCTTTTGAAGAACAAGTTGTAGGTGCTACGTTCCAATGAAATAAATTGCGGGAGGTAAAAAAGTAGGTATATGTTTTTTTCAACAATAGATTTTTGTACTTTTGTGTAAAATTATCGACGGATGTCTTTGTTAACAAAAAGTTGTGATTTATGGAAATGAAAAGACTGTTTAAGCCATTGTGCATTGTTTTTTTTCTTCTTTTCGTCTTCTTTTATGGGGCGTATCGTCTACGTCGAGGCAATTATGAAATAATCGTCGGTCCTAAAAAAGCCGTGACTGATACTATCTATATGAAGTTCCCCGAGTTGGATTCTATCTGGAAGCCCACCTATCGATATGCAATCATACTCCCTTCGGATTCGACAATGAGTTTTTACTTCCGTCTGGTGGAATTTCTGACAGTGGAAGGAGATTATACGAAAGATAATACATTCCTCATTTGCAGGGAGGAAGACTTGGAAATCGTTGAAAAGTATTTGCCCGGCTATTCTACTTTTTTCAAAGTTTATATGTCCGGGCGGCGTAACATTTTTTATACTGTCAAGAAAATCGATGACAATTGGTGCTTGTTAGAAGGCGAAGAAAAAGACATTCTTCTTAAGCCCGGTCAATGACGAAGCTATTACAGGTTTTTTCTGCCGGATGGAAGGCGTGAGGTTGAAAAATGATGAAGTTTTGATTGTTTGAGAAAAAAGCAGGTATTTTTTTCTGTTTTTTTAATAAAATATCCTATATTTGATCTGTGAAAGACCTTTTTATTGTCTAATACCTGTTAGAGTTTGCTCTACCTCTTGTTTCATGATAAAAAGCAATCGAGATGAAGATTTTTATCCATCTTATGTTTGGGTGGAAATCGTTTGCAGTTGATTGTCTAATAATAAACCATTTATATTATGAAAAAGAGCGAGCCGGTAAATGTCTATCATTCCAGGTGGGGCTGTTCGTTTTTGGTGATAATAACCTTATTGGTTTATTATCCCACATTAAAAAACGGCTTTCTGACCGGATGGGACGACCAATGGATGGTGTTCAGCCGTTATACGGAAGGAGGTTGGACAGTCGATAATTTGTGGCATATTTTTACGGATTTTTATGGAGGGCAATATGCACCGCTTGCCTTTTTGAGTTATTTGGCGTTATATACCGGTTTCGGGTATGATTCTTTCTATTATCATTTGTTTAGTTTGTTGCTGCATATCGGTTGCGTATGCTTGGTATGGAGATTCGTCGTTACTCTTCTATGTATGCATGATAAGATGGGGAAGAAAAAAGCATTGATGATAGCATCTTTTACTGCATTTCTTTTTGCCATTCACCCCGTCAATGTGGAGTCTGTAGCTTGGATGGGGGCAGTCAAAATACTTCTCTATAGCTTTTTTTATTTGTCAGGTGCTTTATTTTATTTGCGATATATACAGACTTTGCGTAAAACATCTTATTTGATGACGCTTTTTTGCTTTTTATTTTCTTTTTGGGGTAAAGAACAAGCGATCACATTCCCTCTATTCTTATTGATGATCGATTGGTTTCTGGATCGTGATTTGAAAAGCGGTTTGCTTTGGGTAGAAAAGATGCCTTTCTTTATCATGGCATTGTTCGGTGGGTTTATTACGATTCTTTCACAAGGGTATGGAAGTGGAGGAACGACCACTTACCCGTTTATGCAGAGGATTGTTTTTGTTTGCTATTCATTGATCGAATACCTTACAAAAGGATTGTTGCCGATTCGGTTAAATTATTTGTATCCTTTCCCGTTCTTACCCGGAGAAGCAATGCCGGTTCGTCTGTATATCTATTTGTTGATCTGTTTTAGTTTGGGCGGTTGTCTGTGGGCTTATAGGAAAAGACGCTATTTGCTGTTGGGAGTATGTTTGTTTATCATCAATCTGCTTTTTTCCATTCATCTTATCCCGATGTCCCGTCATGCAATTACGGCAGACCGTTATTTATACCTTAGTTATGTGGGAATAGCTTTCCTGCTGGCATACGCTTTAGTGTGTCTGTATCGGAAGTGGCGGAAATGTTTTTATTGGGCATTGCCGGTTGCTGTTGCTTATTGTGTTTATTTGTCTGTTTATACATTTACTTACACACGACGTTGGAAAGATACACCGACATTAAAGCGATATATGAAAGAACTGATAGAAAAACGTCCGGATTATCAAGAAGATCCGGATACGATTAATAACCTTTTAAATTGACAAAGACATGAAAAAGAATGTGCTTGTAGCCATGACGGGGGCGATAGCCCTTGCATTGGGAGTCGGGTTAAATACCCAAAATGCCTTGAATGATTATGGCATTGGTGAAAACTCGTTGAGTTTGTTTGTGTTGGCACAGACAGATACGAGTGGTAGTAGTGGAGGAAGTGATACTAACGGATTTAAACGCCCAGAACATTATGATTGTGGTGTTACTGTTACTGGAAATATATCTGCTGCAGCACTAGCCTTAGGGTTTAAGTTAGGACAAGTGACGGTTGGGGGGAGTTATCTTCTTATAAATGCAGGTACAGAATGTGCATTTGGTGGTAACTACCAATGTGTTTATCGGGATTGTGTTATGGTTAATCAAGAGTTGGATAAACATGATTAGAACTAACAGATTAATTTAGATAATTAAAGTTTTGATTTTGTTTTTTTGGAGTGGATATAGGGGGGATGAAATACTCCCTATTATAAATATTGAAAATTTTTAATCTGTTAGTAATGGGAAAATTGAAATTATTAATCTTAATATTATTATTTGTGTCTTGTTCTCAGTCTCCAAAAGAGTCCGTAATACAACAACAGAATCTTTCATCTGTGTCAATTCCAATTGATTTTGATGAAGAAATCAGGCAAGGAATAAAGTTGTCAGAATTGGTAGAAAACATTGAGTTTGTATCTTTGGAGGTGACAGATGATTGTTTATTGCGCGGAGTAGATCATGCAGAAGTAACGGATGAATATATTTATGTTGTAGATAAACCGGATCATCGTTCTCCTTGTGTGTATCAGTTTGATCGAAAAGGGCATTTCCTTCGACGAATAGGCTCACAAGGAGAAGGACCGGAAGAATTCATTCAAATGCGAGGATTTGCTTTGAATGTTGAGACGGAAGAAATTTATATTTACGATGGTGTCCGCAAGCGTGTTTTGAGCTATTTGCCGGATGGAACATTTTCTAAAGTAATCAATATGCGTCAAGATTGTAGGAATTTTGTTTATCAAAATGGACTATATTATCTTTATGATCCAGATACGGAAGAAAAAGGTAATAAGGTATTTGTTAAAGATGAAAATGGAAATAAATTATCCGATTATTTGAAAAATGACGATTTAGGATGTGTTTTTAGTAAAACACACGTGGTGAGAACCGTAGGAAGCGGGGTGTTGTTTTACGAAGCATTCAATGACACTATTTATACCTTTGATCAAGAAATAATGAAAGTTAAATATGTGTTTGAATTTGGCCAATATGCTATGCCGTTAAATAAAAAGAGAGAGTATATGGAAGCGATAGGCCAAAATAGGCCGCTGGAATACCAAATACAATTATTGGGTAATTATATTACGGATGCATTCGATATCAGGGAAACTGAAAAATGGTTGTTTTTTAAAGTGGTAAAAGAAAATCTGTTGTATCATGGTATTTACGATAAGATAACAAAGAAGATATGTCTTCAAAACGTCTTTAAAGATGATTTATATGAGGTTACTGGGCTGGGTGATGAATTTGTCGGTGTGACGTCTGGCAGGCTGATCGCTTCGGTCAATGCCAACCGGATAAAAAATGCGTTTGAAAAATATCTCCCCAAGAATGTCCGAAAAGGTGAATTGACCTCTTCCCGTTTGGACAGCCTGACCACTTTCTTTTCTCAGTATTTTTCAATCGATAAAAACTTGCAGCAGAAAAATATGGGCGACACAAAGGAGAGAACTCCTAAAAGCCTTTCGGATGTGCTGGACGATATGTATGGCAGCAGCGGGGAGGAACTGAACCCGATGTTGATGATTATTAAATTTAAAGAATAAAAAGATGAAAAGGTATCATTTCTTTTATGGGGTGGCAATCAGTTGTTTATTGCTGTTTAATGTCATTCTTTTTTTCTATTCTCGTTCATTGCAAGCAACCGTTTCTTCTGTTGTTACAACTGGAACGGATGATGGATATATAGACGATGTCGCTCAGCAAATATCCCATTATTTGAAATTGGACGGGAAGATATTGAATGATACGCTTTCGCTTGTTTCATTGGAAGATAAGATTCAGGATCGGACAGATCGGAAATATTATTTGAAAGATGCACTAAAAGAGGAGGCGATTGTCTGTTATTATCCCTTATCGGCATGTCGTAGTTGCCTTGAAAAGCAATTGATCAAACTGGATGATTTAAGACGTTTGAACAAACAACGCCATATTGTCGTTTTGACGGATTTGATTACGGATGATGTTCCCCTGTTCTTTTACAAAAACAATATACGGGTCGAATTGTATGAAGTGAAAGGTAAAAATATCGGAATTCCGCTGCCTGAATTGGATATTTTGTTGTTTACTACGCACGGAAATCGGATAAGAAACTCCTTCTTGCTTAGTACCGTGACTGAAAAATATGATCATTTTTTTTACGAAGAGATTAAAGGGAAACATAAAAATCTATAGTTGTTTTTGAATGAAAACGGGAAAATACATTGTTTGTATTTTGTTGCTATGCTGTTTTATCCGCATGGTCATCGGGGAACCATGTGTTGTGCCTTCAGGTAGCATGGAGCCGACATTGCTTTGCGGGGATCGGCTTTGGATCAATAAGATGGCTTATGGGGGGCGGTTTCCTTCTCGTTGGGCGGATATACCGCTGCTGAATGTCTTTACTTGGATTCGTCCTTTGCGTCTTGCCGATGAGAAGAATCATTGGGAATATCGTCGTTTGCCGGGTTATCGCCGGCCCAAACCGGGGGATATTGTGGTCTTCAACAGTCCGGCTGATCCTCGCTTGTTGTTGGTCAAGCGGATTGCCCGGGTGGCGGCAAAAGGAGAACCTCTTCGTATTGACAAGCGGACGCTTCCTCTTTATCGTTCGTTGATTTTGCGTGATGGAGGGAAGGTGACGGAGAAAGGAGGAAAAATTTATATCGATGGAAAGACCGGCTCGCAGTATGTACCCAAGCGGAGTTTTTATTATATGGAAGGGGATAACCGGATGAACTCGCATGACAGCCGGTCGTTTGGTTTTATTTCGGAGGAGGCAATCGTTGGAAAGTTCGATTTTGTTCTTTTCTCTCTTGATTCCCAAAAACAATGGTGGGAAACTATTCGTTTGCAACGAACGATGATGCGGCTATCTTAGGTTTAAAAGAGTTTAAGTATCTGTATGGCAAGGCTTTATCATAGTCCTGCAAGAACTGTGGTGATTTGGAGTGATTTTTGAGTATATAAGTTGTTGAGTCTTGGTTATATCTGTATAATACAAAAAACTAATTCGTTTTTTATCGAATTAATTAAACTATTGTGTGTTTTTTTATGGAAAGTTGTGGATCTTTGATTATATTTGAGCCACAGTTCTTGCAGGACTTAATGCAAATATAAAGAATGTATAATTGCGTGGAATTATAAGTCTTTGTGTTTTAGGATCTTTAGACTGTTTTTTTATCATAAAATAAAAATGTTAACTTATGAATTTAATCTCAACTAGAAAAAAGCGGAGACCAACAATTGCTTTATTGCTTTGTGCCGGTTTATTGGGAACTTGCCCTCCGGATGCCGCTGCTGATGCGGGCGATAGGTTGCCCATTCCTGAAATTCAACAGAGTAAGTCACCTGTTAAGCGTACATTGATTGGTACAGTTACGGATGCTTCTACCGGTGAAACGCTGATCGGTGTAAATGTCGTTATTAAAGGTACTACGCAAGGTACGGTAACTGATCTGGACGGAAAGTTTTCCATTGAGGTAACGGGTAAAGATGAAATCGAGGTTTCTTATATCGGTTATAAGACACAAACGATCGAAGTGGGTGACTTAGGTATCTTGAACGTTAAGATGGAGGGAGATAATGAAGTTTTGGACGAAGTCGTTGTCGTTGGGGCCGGTACACAGAAAAAAGTGTCTATTACCGGTGCGATTACGGCAACGGAGGGTTTACAGCTAAAGGCACCGACCTCTTCGTTGACCAGTTCCTTGGCCGGTAAACTGGCTGGTGTCATTTCTACGAACAGCAGTGGTGAGCCAGGTTCTACCTCTTCGTTTTATATCCGTGGTATCAATACGTTCGGCGGTGTGGCAACTCCGTTGATCCTATTGGACGGAGTAGAAATCTCGTCTGGAGACTTGAACCGCATTCCGGCGGAAAGTATCGAGAGTTTTTCGGTTTTGAAGGATGCTTCGGCGACGGCAATATATGGTAACCGTGGTGCGAATGGTGTCATGCTTGTCACAACCAAACATGGAAAGGAAAATACAAAAGCAACGGTCAATGTATCGGTCGAGGCTTCTTATTTTCAGCCGATGAACACGCCGGAGTTTGCTGATGGACCGACATTCATGCGCACCTATAACGAGGCGCAGCAGGCCCGCAGCGCGACAGCGATCACACCGCGTTATTCGGAAGAGACCATTTTGGCAACTACAAACGGCATAAACCCGTATGTTTACCCGAACGTGGATTGGTATGACTTGATTTTCCGTAGTGGGAACTATAATCAACGTGCCAATGTGAACGTTTCGGGAGGGGCTTCTCGTGTCACTTATTATATGAGTTTGCAGGCAAACCATGATACCGGTTTGCTCAATGCTGCGGAAAACTCGGCTTTCGATCCGAACATTAACCATTGGGAATATAATTTCCAGAACAACATCAGCTATAAACTGACGAATACGACGACTGTCAATCTTCGCATGATGGCGCAAATCGGTAGTCAAAAAGGTCCGGATCATTCGACTACCGATATTTATAAAAAGGTGATGTATGCCAATCCGGTCTCCTTCCCTGCTTTCTTCCGGGGCGAAGAAGACCATATCTATTACGGCAACGCTGAAATTAAAGCCGGGGCTTACGGAGAAAATCCCTACCAATACATGATGGGATCGTTTAGAGAAGACAACTTCAATACGCTGAATACCTCTTTGGATATCTCGCAAGATTTGGGATTTGTCACAAAAGGATTAAGTGCAAAAGTTTTGGTAAACTTTAAAAACTGGTCGAACTCTTATTACACTCGTTCATTGTCTCCTTATTATTATCAGGTACAGCCCGATAGTTACGACCCGGAAAACGATACCTATGTTTTGCAGCTTTTGCAAACAGGTACGGATTATATCAGCCAGTCCGATATCACCAAAGAGGCCGATCAAACATTCTATTTGGATGCCCGTTTGGACTGGAAGCGTTCGTTTGGCAAACACAATATGACGGCAATGTTCATGTATATGATGAGGGAATATCGTAACGGGGTCTTGCCCAATCGCAACCAGGGCTATTCTGGACGGGCCACTTATGATTATGACAACCGCTACTTGGTGGAGTTCAATTTCGGTTACAACGGTTCCGAACGATTGGCAAAGGAGGATCGTTTTGAGTTTTTCCCGGCTGCTTCTCTCGGTTGGGTATTAAGCGGAGAAAAGTTTTGGGAGCCGATCGCTGATTATGTGGATTATTTCAAGATCAGAGGATCATACGGTTTGGTCGGTAGCGATCAGTTCAACAGTGGTGCGCAACATTTTCTTTACCAGAACCAAGTGTCTATCGGTAGCGGAGCTTCCTGGCATTCGGGACTTCCCGGACAATGGTTAAATCGCCAGGGGCATGGTTTTAATATCCTTGCCGTACAAAATGCCGGATGGGAGCATGTGAAAAAGTTGGATATCGGACTTGACGCTTCATTCTTCAATCAAGTGAACGTCACATTCGATTACTTCCGCGACTACCGAGACCGTATCTTGATGAGACGTGCCAGCTTCGGAAAGCTGCTCGGTTATTGGGGCAGTACGCCTTGGAGCAATATCGGAGAAGTGCTGAATACAGGTTTCGAAGTCAGTGTCAATTGGAAAAAACAATTTGGAAAAGACTGGCAAGTAGACTTTCGTGGTAACTTTACCTATAATCGAAACGAATACAAATTCTCCGACGAGCCGAATTATCCCTATGTATGGCAAACGGAAACCCACAAACCGTTGAACCGACTGACCGGTTATGTGGCAGAGGGGCTTTTTAGTAGCCAAGAAGAGATAAATAATTGGCCTGATCAAACACAATTAGGGTCGAAACCGATGCCTGGCGATATTAAATATCGGGACATCGACGGTGACGGAGTGATCACATCCGAAGATCAGGTCATGCTTTCGCCTTACGGTGATATGCCGCGTGTCCAGTATGGTTTGGGGCTGAATGTCCGTTGGAAGAAATTCGATTTAGGAGTCTTCTTCAACGGTTCGGCCAAACGCAAAATCATGATCAACTCCGGCTTCGCACCATTCTTGGCTTCCGGCGGCGATGGTGGTCCGTCGGAATCTTTACCCCGTAATTTGATGTCGTGGATTGCAGAGAGCCACTGGTCGGTCGATAATCCGAACCCGGATGCACTCTATCCGCGTTTAGGAACCTCGAATGCTGATATCGCGGGCAATATTCAGCCGAGTTCTTATTGGATGCGTAACGGAAACTTTCTCCGTTTCAAAACATTGGAATTGGGGTATACCTTCCCGATGTGCCGTGTTTACTTCAGCGGCGATAACTTGGCCGTATTCAGTCCCTTCAAGTTGTGGGATCCAGAATTGGCTTGGAACGCTTATCCGTTGCAGCGAACCTTTAATTTGGGTGTACAATTTACTTTCTAATGTTTAATTCATTAATAGAATAACAAGATGAAACTGAAAAAAAATATTAAACGATGTATCAAAATAGCCCTGTCGTCCTGCTTATTGGCATTCCCTTCTTGTAGTTATCTGGATGTCATACCACCGGCACAGCCGGATTTCGATGATACAATGAAGGACGAGTCAGCAACTTTAGGTTTCCTTTTTACTGCCTATTCAGGAACCTCCCGATATACTTTCTGGAGGGAAGGTGAAGGAGATGCTTCGTTGGCAACCGACGAATATGTCGAGCCGAAAGACTGGGGCTGGAATATGCAGAAAATGCTGTACGGGACTGTTTCGGCAGCCGATGATATCGGAGACTGGGAAAATTTATACAACTACATCGGATATGTCCACTACTTCTTAGAGCAATTGGACCGTTTGAATCCGGCAGGTGTTACAGAGGAGGAGAAAGCACAATATCGTGCCGAATGCTGGTTTCTCGAAGCATATTATCATTTCAAAGTATTGCAAAACTATGGGCCTTGTCCTATCATCGAAACAAAAGTAGATCAAAACATCCTCCCATCCGAAATACCGGGCCGTTCGCATTTCGATTATTGTGTAGATTGGATCGTCGGAAAATTGGATGCGGCAGCCGAAGTTTTACCGGCAACGCAGACCACTGAAAATTTAAGCCGTGCAGATGCCACTATTTGCAAAAGCCTGAAAGCTCGTGTGTTACTCTATGCTGCTTCCCCTCTTTGGAATGGCTCATTTGTTTATCCGAACTGGCAGAATACCAATTATGAGACGCCGGGGTACGGGATGGAGTTGGTCAGCAATGAATATGATCCAGCCAAGTGGGAGCGTGCTCTGACGGCTTGCCAGGAGGCGTTAGCTGCTGCCGAAGCTGCCGGATATAAATTGTTCGATCTTGAAGCATCTGAAGCAAAAGCGGCTATCGATAAAGTACCGCTTCCATTCATTCCGGGTAAAGAAGAAGATACGGAGGTAAACCAATTGTTTAAAAAGCAAGTCCGGATGTTCCAATATATGATCACGGCGCATGAAGGGTTCAATAATAAGGAGATTATTTGGGCTATCAATCCTCAGTATTCTGATGGTAGTGACGCGAATAACATTGGCGTTGGTCTTACGAAATCACGACTTCCGAATCGGCTTGTCAAAAAGAGTGACGGTTCGTGGGCCGGAGGTTATCATGGGACTGCACCGACTTGGGCTGCAGTAAATCGTTTTTACACAGAAAATGGTCTTCCTCCTGCTAAAGATCCGGATTTCTATCAGCAAAACGAGTGGTTGACACGTTATTATGAGGGAACTTCCAGCCCGGCGTTGTCGAAGGATCAATTGGATAGCGAAGAGATTAAGAATGATATTGTCAAGTTCAACGTTGGTCGCGAACCACGTTATTACGCGTGGATCGCTTATGATGGTTGCGAGTATATGCCGTTGATCAACAACAACAATCCGTTATGGCTGAACTTGAAGAATTCCAATACGAACGGTTATTCACTTTCTAATACACGCAATGCAACTGGTACCGGTTTTTTGAATAAGAAATTCATCGTGCCGAACGGGGTATATCTGTCTTCCGGATCCACTTCTGGTGATCAGTTCCGAATTATTCTGATCCGTATGGCGGAATTGTATTTGAATTTAGCTGAATGTTATGCCGCATTGGATCGTACGGACGAAGCGTTAGAGAACCTGAATGTTATCCGCGAACGGGCTGGTGTACGCAAATTGACTGCCGCCGATCTCTCGATCATGCCATTGATGGAATGGGTTCGCAACGAACGGGCAATCGAACTGCATGCCGAGGGGCATCGATACTATGACGTCCGTCGCTGGCGTATTGCCGACCAAGTAATGCAGCCCTCCGAATTTAAAGGGCTGAATGGAATGACTGTCAATCCTTCATTTGAGGATTTCAATCAGATCGTGCCGATCGACCAGCCGATCCAATGGAACGTCAGGCAGTATCTGGTTCCGATCAAAAATAGTGAATTGTACAGCGATCCTCAGTTGGTGCAAGCTCCTGGTTATTAATCTAAAAAACGAATTGTATGAAAATGAATTATATAGGAATTGCATGTATGGCTGTTCTCTTGCTGACAGCCTGCGACGAGTCGAAATATGAATTGGAAAACTTAGTGCCGGACGAGTACCACAAAGTACTTTATATCAATAACTCCGGTATGCAAGATCTCACACTCTACAATACGGGGGAGCTTAATACTTATGCCTTCTCCGTTTATAAAGGTGGTAGCGACCCGTCATTGACGGCAAGTGTGGAAATCGCCATCCATTCGCAAGAGGAAGTCGATGCGCTTTATGGAGTAAACTATAGGGTAATCCCTTCGGATTTTTATTCGATGGACACCAGGCGGTTGGATTTTGCGTCGGATGAACGTAGTAAAGCCGTTACGCTTTCGTTGTCGACGGATTTGATCGGTGCGGCAATGGAGGCAAATCCAGAAGCGACTTATGTACTTCCGCTTTATTTGACGAGCGAGAAGGATTCGGTCAATGCTGACAAAAGTGAGTTGTTTATCCGGATAGCAGACGTGTTGACCCCGACTGTGGGATTCACGAATACCGATATTCAGCCGTTGTCTTATACGTATGGCTTCGATACACAATCTGTTGAGATCGGTTTCGGTTTGGATACGGACAACAACTGGGAGGTCGAATGCCAGTTTACCGTTGATCCTGAATATCTCTCAAGCTATAACGGGAAGCATGGCACCGCTTATCGGCTTTTGCCCGAAGGGAATTATTCGTTCGAAGAAATCAACCTCTTGCCTGCGGGGACAACTACAACCGATTTGGCTGTGTCGCTAAGTGGCAGCGGATTGGCTCCGGGAGAATATATGCTGCCTGTCCGTTTGGACAATGTTTCGCTGTTTAATGTCTCTGCGAACGCAGTCTATCCGTTGGTCGTTCGGGTCGTTGGGCTCAAATTGGATCGTGCGGGTTGGAGTATACAAGCCAATACGGAAGAGCGGACCGGAGAGGGTGTAGGAAACGGTGTGGCAACATGTTTGCTGGATGGACAATTGTCGACATTCTGGCATTCACAATGGAGTGGTGGATCGCTTCCGCTTCCGCATGAAATTGTTGTGGATATGAAAAAGGAGACAACTTTGACCAATATCAGCTTGACTGAAAGGCAGCATGATAGTTACCGGGATGTGAAGGGCGGCGAATTTTTTGTCAGCTCAGATAATCTCAACTGGACAGCTGTCGGCACATTTGAAGCACAGAAGGTGCTCGAAGAACAAATCTTCAGCATCACGCCGACAAAGGGACGCTATTTTAAAATAAAGATTACATCGAGTTATCGCGAAAGTAACTCGTCATTATCAGAAATCGATGCTTATGGAATAGATTGATTCCGAACAAAAGTTAGGAATGCTCAATTGCAAAGTGCCTTTGTTAGTCAAAAAGATACACTTGTAAATTGGGCATTCCGTGACAAAAATTCTGAATCGGGATATACTTATTGTATAATATTGTTTATTTAACAGTACCTTACATCCTTTATAGGCTGCTGTAAATCCTGCATTTTTTTGATAAAAAAGGATTTTTTCGCGATGAAGACGGTCGTCGTTGTCGTGAAAGAGGACTTCATTATCCATGATGACCGTCTTGGTTGAGCACGATGACCGTCTTCATTGTCACGAAGACGGTTGTCATGGCGATGAAGTCAACCTTTATGCTGCTGATCCTATAGATTTTATTTCCGATATCCGGATAGTTTTCTACGATTAGAAAGTTGTAGACGATTCTCCGGGAGTTCAGGTTTTCCAAAATGTCTGTTTTCTGCTCTTTGATGTTGCAAAAAAACAATGAAATTTCATCTCCTGCCTACTTCATATTTCCGATTGTCAACCAATTCCATCTAAACAAGATAAAAGGTCAAAGCGAATCGAACCAAAATTTTGTTTGAAATAGAAAAAAACTTGAGTAGGGGTTATTGTATCTATTCCCCAAATAGCAGTGCCGGAGTTTTCATGGTAGAGTTATGACAAAAACAGAACCGGTTCCTTCCGTACTCCGGAACGTAAACGATCCGTCCATTTCTTTTACCAACTGTTTTACGCTGCAAAGTCCCAGGCCATATCCGGGCTGCACTTCTTTTCCCGTAGCTTGAACACGATAGAACTGTTTGCCCAATTTTTTCTGTGCTTTTATCGGTATTCCCCAACCAGTGTCTTGGATAGCGATAGAAAAGCGATTGTCATATTTAGATAAACTGACCGTGATTTTGACATTGTCGTCCGAATATTTCAGTGCATTTTCCAACAAATTGCGTAGGCAACGTTCCAGACGGATCGGATCTGTATGTATATAACGTATAGAAGTCGGGTTGTCCAGTTCGAATCGGTATTTTTTCCCGGGAAACAAAAGGGCTATTTCCCGGTTGGCTTCTTCGATCAGTTCCGGAAGAAAAACTTGTGTCTTTTTTATTTCGATGTTTTGTCTTTCCTTATGTACATTCAGTATGGATTCGATAATGCCTGTCAGTTTGCGGATTTGCATTTTCCCTGTTTGCAGTAATGGTTTCCGGTTGTTGTCGGTTTCCTTTAGGGCGATAAAGTCCAGTATGCTATAGGCCGCGTTAAGAGGAGCTTTCAAGTCATGGATGGCAGTGTGTATGGCTTGTTGTTGCTGTAGTAGTCTTTTACGAGTGTTCCGGATGACTATTAATTGGTAATACAGGCAATAGAGAATAATGATCGTCATCAGAAAAGAGACAATCAGGGCATAGAAGAGATGGAGAAATATTTGCTGAGGCGGTATGGCAACGATGGCTTGGATATAAAACTCTTCTTTTGTCCCGATCGGATGGGTTATGGTGATAATCTGTTGGTTTTCTTTGTATATTCTATGGTTGGAGTCTATTGTTTGTTCTTTTCTGCTACATAATTTTAGTTGGTATGTGGCATGTGGAATATTTTTTTGTATTTCATTCTTGAAGATACTATCTAATACAGTCATAGGAAATGAATGTTCTTTGAGGAAGAAATCTATAGAACTTTGGGCAAAAAGGGTGGAAATGCCTTTTCTCGTATGAGATGAAGAATCTGATTCCAGAACGATCGTATCTCCTTTATGGCTTTTGATTTCTTCGGGAGTCATTTCATCTGCACTTTTTATGATCAGTTTGGGCTTGTTGGTTCTATTATATTCTCCGAAAAGCCCGGATTGTAGAATCAGTTCGTTGTCGATACTATAGCTTAAAGATTTATCAATTAGATCGGTATATTGAGCTATTTTATCCAGATACATGTTTGTCAGCCAGTATGCTTGGGACAGTAAGAGTGCCAGTATTCCTATTGCGGATATGAGTATTGTTCGGTTCATAGTGTTTATCGTTCTAAGTCTGACAAAACTATAAAAAATAAGTGTACTGTGGAAAATATGATGTTTTTATTATATCGCTATACTCTCTTTAAATTGTCATTTGCATAAATTTTAATACCAAAAAGAGATGAATAAATTGGAAAAATTGTCTGAATCAGAAATGAATGCCATAATTGGAGGCGAAAGTAATCACGGTAAAAGCGGTGGAAAATGGGTGTATGATTCGAATACGGGTAAATGGTATTGGGTCGAGGTTTGTGATTCTACTGACTCTAAATGATGTAGTGATAAAGAGAGTGTTAATATTAATATGAAAAGTGATGAAAACAGTAAAAATATTTTCGTGTTTGGTTTTAGCCAGTTTATTTACCAGTGTCAATGCTCAGTTACGGGTTTTGTCGGACGGACGTGTGCAGATGGGACAGAATGTACCAAGTTTAGATCCAGAGAAAGTGGCAACTTTATTAGTTCTAGGCTCGAATGATAAAATAGGAACTGGTGCGATTATAGCATTAGGTGATTTTGGACCGAAGTCCAAAAATACATTTTGGGGTGAATATGGAAATACTGATTCAGACCAATTATGGTTTCAAGGTAAATTAGGCTATTATTTAACTTATGGCGAACAAGCCAATTCTGTTGTTTCTTATTATGATCCGGCTAAGAATAGTAATTTTGTTTTTAATACCAATCTTCGCGTGAATGGTGTCAATATAACGTCGGATGCTCGTATGAAGGATAATATTCAACCGATAGAGAATCCTATAGATATTTTATCACGAGTTGATGGAGTTTCTTATACTTATCGGTTATCAGAGATTCAAAAAAATCGTAAGTCGGAGGAAAATGCGTTTCCTGAAACACCTGAAACAATGACTAACGAGGTTAATGATGCTTTGACTGAAAAAGAACAGCGAGATGAGCAAATAAAAAAAGAAATAGAGTTGCGGGAAGAAGAGGAAGCTAATCGTAGGCGTATCGGCTTTATGGCTCAAGATATTCAGAAAGTGTTACCAGAATTGGTCCAGACAGATGAAAAAGGGGTTATGTCCATAGACTACATAGGTTTTATTCCTCTGATAGTGGAAAGTTTGAAGCAAATGCAACAAACTATCCAAGATCAGCAGAAAGAGATCGAGACACTGCAAAGTCTTTTACCGGCTGAAACAAAATCCATGTTTCGGTCTACATCCAACGAGGATGTGAGCGTTGTTGAGGGAGCGAAATTATATAACAGGGCAGGAGCTTCCGTTTCTTATACGTTGCCGGCAACTTATAATACCGCCGATTTAAAAGTCTTTGATATTTCTGGAAAATTATTGAAAAAAATAATATTAACAGGCAATAATAGTATTGTAGATTTTAATTCTTCAGAGATCGGTTATGGAACATTCATTTACATGCTTTTCGTAGATGGCAAAAAAGCGGATACGTTGAAAAAGTTTATTAATTAAGATTACCAACCTCAAATGGATAATTTGCATGAAGAATACTTTTAGAATATATCTGTCAATAATTTTATGGTTGTGTTTTTCTAATTCTGTTAGAGCCATAGAACAACCGGCAGATACTACCCAGGTTTATTCTGCTCGTTATTGTGTCAATACATTTAGAGATCAGACTGTGTCATCTTTGCAGTCTGTTGAAGGGTGTGACTCGCTAATTGTACAAAATGTGACGGTGTCCGGTACAGGTGATTTGAAACTCTTTGCACCGGAGGGAGTCACGATATATGGTTTATTTGAAGTGAAACAAGGAGGAGTTCTGAATATCAATAGAAAAGAATCTTTGGTTTTTGAGTTTACCTATGACGCGGCAGGGAATAGGAGTTCACGAGAAATAAAGCAATGACCAATTTTATAGAATGAGATATGAAAAAAATATTAGTTGTATTATTTACAATATTTTGTAGTACGAGTATTGTTGCTCAAATTTTAGAAGATAGAGGAAAAAACGATTCGACTGCAATACAAGATACGATTATTTTGCCATTGAATTTACCTGATAAATATAGAGATTTATTAAAAGATCATCACAGTGATAATATAAATAGTGATTATGAAATCATAAAGCCAAATCGTTCTCTTGATAATTCTTATGCTGTAGGAACGATAATAGGTGAGGCGAATGTTTCCCAGACAGGAGGTGCTACTTATCAAATACCGATTGAAGTCCCGAAAGGAGTAGCAGGATTTCAACCGGATATCTCTATATCATATAGTAGCCAATCAGGAGCAGGTTTATTGGGATATGGTTGGAGTCTGAATGCTTCTTCTTTTGTAACAAGGATTGGAAAATCTTATTATTATGATGGAATGACGGAATCACCAGATTTATCGAATACTGATAATTTGATTCTTAACGGACAACGTTTAATATTGAGTTCTGGAACGAATTTTGTGAATGGTGCAAAGTATAGGACAGAAATAGAAGGTTATAATGACATTACTTATAAAATAAAAAATGCTCATGCTTATTTAGAAGTAAAAACGAAAGATGGAAAAATTTTAGAATATGGTTCGACTGATGATTCATCTGTTGAAGCCCTTCAATCAGGACCTATTCTATTCTGGTTATTATCGAAAGTGATAGATAAAAATGGAAATGTCATGACTTATTCTTATGAAAAGATCGCAGGCCAAGCTGAGTTTTATTTATCTGCTATTCAATATGGGGATGACCGGAAAATATCATTTATTTATGGAGAACGAAAAGATCAGCAAGTAAATTATATCGCAGGGGTAAAAGTGAATAGTCGGAAAATACTAAAACAAATATCGACTTATATTGCAAATGTGGAGGTAAAGAACTATCAATTCAATTATGTAAATGATAGCCTTTATTCTAAATTGACTGAAATTGTAGAGTTTGGGCAAGGTCGTGAAAGATATAATTCTACTTTGATAGATTATGGGATACCTGATGTTTATGCTTCTGAAGATATAGCATCTCTATCGGAAAATAGACAAGGAAATAAACCTATATTTGCAGATTTCAATGGTGATGGGAAGACTGATTTTTTGTCTTTCCCTGAAAAAGATTCTTATACTTCATCAGATGTTGCAACACTTTATCTTGCAACAGAACAGTATGGTATAATAGGTTTTAGAAAACAGTGTACAATACCTTTAGTCACAGGATTTTCTCATATTATTCCGGCTGATATGAATGGTGATTCAAAAATTGATGTAGTTGTCGTGTCTCATGCTCCAAATGGAACATATCGATATAATTATTATTTATGGGAAAATGATAAATTGGTATATAACTATCTTGGATTTAATACAGATAGCCCTACGGGAATAGCTGGTGATTTTAATGGTGATGGCAAATTCGAAATATTAGTGCAAGGCAATCAGAAAGTATTTGACGGAGAAGGAAAAGAGATTGCTTCCGGTGGCATTGATGATTGGGGGGGCTGTATGTAAATTGTTTTGCTAATAATTTGTATTTGAGTGATTTTAATGGAAATGGCAAAACGGATTTGTTAGTAATGAATGGTACAAAGTCTTGGGTATATGAATTGCAAGGAAAAACATTTGTTCGTCTTTCTTCTTTTGAGACAACTTATTTGAGAAATTCATATTTCCCTTATTTTGCGGATTTTAACGGAGATGGTAAGACTGATATTTTATACCAAAATGTACAATCCGGAAATTATGATGATGTTCATATTCTGTTTTCTACCGGTAAGAATTTTGTGAGGCAGTCCGTTCCTTCAAATGCCAATATTCGTGCAAAAGTAAGTATAGGTGATTTTAATAAAGATGGCAAATCTGATATTTTTCATATGGAAGTCGTTAATGGAAAAATTGTTATGAAGGTCGGGTTATATGATGGAACCGGTTTTACCACTAAAACATATTCAACGATACTAAGCCCAAGTGATTTTGAGGTTCCTTATGAATATGAGAATTTTCTTTTCCCTGTTGCTGATTTTAATGGAGATGGACGAGCTGATTTCTGTTGTGCTCGATTTGTTGATTCTTATGTAATCCATACATTTGATGACGAACAAACATTGTTGGCTAAATCTATTACTAATGGGCTTGGAGAATATACTTCGTTTAGTTATCTGCCTATAACGAAGAGTGGTGTTTGTAATATTGATGAAAATCTTTCATTTCCGTTGACGAATACCAGATTTCCGTTGTATGTCGTAAGCAATGTAACTGTTGGCGGAACAAACTATAGCGACTATACGACTTATTCATATAAAAACCCTCGTATACATAAGCAAGGAAAAGGGTTCCTTGGTTTTGGAGAGATTGTGGCTAAGAATAATAGCACATCAATTAATACTGTGACAAAATATGGATATGATAGTTCTCATTATTATCCTTATGTCATAGAACAGAAAAGTGAAACTAAAACAGGGGAGGCTATCCAAACGACAACGAATGAGTATGCGACAGTTCTCGGTATTGGAAAGGTCTTCTATCCTTATATTCATAAACAGACTGCAACTGACCATTTGAAAGGTACGGTTATTATGGAAACTGTTTCAAATCTGGAATATGGAAATCCGAAGACAGTTGTGAGGGATTATGGAAATGGTTTGAGTGAAACAACGACTTCTGTTTTTAAGAATGTTATGACAGAGGAAAAATGGATTCTCGGGTTACCTACATCAGTAGCAAAACAGACTGTACGAAGTGGTGCGAGTTGGACCGATAAAACAGTATATGAGTATAATACCAATAATCAGGTATCGAGTAAAACGAGCTATATAAATTCAGGTCAGGAACAGATTTCACAAGAAACTTATACGTATGATAAGTATGGAAATATATTGACTTCTGCATTGAAGCCCTATTCTTCGTCTATTTTACTGACAACGAGGCATCAATATTCATTGAATGGTGTATATGAAACGTCAATAACAGATCCTATGGGATTGATAACTTCATATACTTATAATGCATTAGGATTACTTACCTCCACAGAAGATGTGAGAGGAAATATTACAACATATGAATATGATGGGTTAGGGCGGCTGAAAAAGACAGACTATCCTGATGGAACGTATGCTTCTATTAACCGGACATGGAGTACGGTCGCCGGTGGCGTCTATAGTCTGACGAAAGAAACGTCTGGGGAACCGACTGTAACTGTTTATTATGATTCCCGTGAACTTGAACTTCGTACAAGTCAAATACGGTTTGATGGTTCGTCTTTGTTGGTGGATAACGTGTATGATAATGCCGGTCGTTTGCAAAAGGTTTCTTTGCCATTTAAAGGGAGTGCGCCTTCTTTATGGGATACATATGAATATGATACATACGGAAGGTTGGAGCAAGTAACACATGCTTCAGGAAGAAGAGAGGCGTATGCTTATACCGGAACCAGTGTGACAGAAACGAAAAATGGAATATCAATAAAAAGGACATATAATGCAAAAGATGAATTAATAGGAGCCAATGATCCCGGAGGTTCCATTTCTTATCAACTGCGTCCGGATGGACAGCCTTCTTCGATAACAGTATCGGGCAATGTTACGACAAGTTTTTCTTATGATGAATATGGTCGGCAGACTGAAATAGACGATCCGAGTGTCGGTGTAAAAACTTTTGGCTATGATGATGCTGGAAATATCAATTATGAAAAAGATGCCAACGGGAAGGAAAAAACTATGATATATAATGAGTTCGGTCAATTGATTAAACGAACATTGCCTGAATATGAAACAACTTTTGCTTATGATAAGTATGGAAGTCTTGAAAGTGAAAGTTCTGATAATGGAGTATCCAAGTCTTATGTACGTGATGCATTGGGGAGGTTGTCCAGTAATCGCGAGGAAGTAGATGGTTGTTGGTTCCAATGCAGCTACAACTATTCTTCTACAACAGGTTTGCCAGAGTCGAAAGTTTATAGTTTTTCTTCTGGAGGTAATGCTATTACCGAGAATTATATTTATCAAAATGGGACTTTGGTTGAAATAATGCAAGATGGACAACATTCTATTTGGAAATTGCTTTCTGAAGATGCTTTCGGGCATCCGACAGCAGTATCGACAGGTTCTTTGAATCGAACTTATTCTTATGATGATTATGGATTCCCGACTAACCGAAAATCAGTTAATTCTTCGGGAACTGTTATTCAGGATTTCGGAATGTTGTTTGATCCCGTTACGGGCAACTTGAAGGCTCGCGGTGATAACAAATATAATAAGTTTGAACAATTCCGTTATGATAATCTGAATCGGTTGACCCAGGTCTATATGGCAACATCGTTGGTGGCTACACCTTCTGTTGATGCTGAAAATGTATATTCCTATTTAGCGAATGGCAATTTGGCTTCAAAGAGTGATGTCGGTGTGTTTTCTTATGATAATGCCAGTAAACCGTATGCTGTGACAGGACTCGGATTAATAGGAGATGCTGTTCCTCCTCGTAGTCAGCAAGTGACTTATACCTCTTTTGAGCGACCGGCGTCCATTATCGAAAGTAATTATACGGCATTATTTTCTTATAACGGATCTGGAGAAAGAGTAAAAATGAATATTACCCGGAATAATAAAACTGAAATTCTCCGTTATTACTTAAACGGGAGTTATGAAGTCGATCACACTCCGGAGGGAGACACGGAACGGCTTTATATGGGAGGTGATGCTTATTCCGCTCCTGCTGTGCTAATAAAAAAGAATGGTAGTTGGAACTTGTATTATATTTGTCGTGATTATTTAGGTAGTATAACCCAGATGACAGATAGTAACGGCACTTTGCTGCAGGAAGTGGGTTATGATGCTTGGGGACGGTTGCGTAATCCGAATACATTGGTTGCTTATCTGCCAAATATGGAACCGGAACTTCTTTTAGGGCGTGGTTATACGGGACATGAACATTTGACAATGTTTGGTTTGGTGAATATGAATGCTCGGCTGTATGATCCGGCAGTAGGACGTTTCCTTAGCCCGGATCCTTATGTGCAAGTTCCGGATTTCACACAAAGCTATAATCGTTTTAGTTATGCGATGAATAATCCGTTGGTGTACGTAGATGCTGATGGTGAAAATCCTTTATTGGTATTAGGATTGGTCATTGGTGCTTATATTGGAGGAGTTGCGACAAATCACGGAGAGCTAAATCCGTTCCGTTGGAATTATAGTTCTATTACTACCTATTTAGGACTTGGATTTGGTGCATTGGTTGGTTATTATGGTGCATATGGGATTGTTTATCCTGGCAGTATGAGTATTGCCGGTTCAATCGGAACTCCCTGGGTAAGCGCTGGTACATCTGTTGCTGCATTGGGTCAAGGAACTGATTGGCGGTTTAATTTTGAATGGACGACTGCTGCCGGAGGTGGAGGCCAATATGGACATTCCGGCAATGCAGAAGTATCGGTGGATAAAGCAATTGCTAATGCGCAATCTTATTATTATAATTATCATACTCATTCTCAAGGTTCATCATTGGATCCTATGGCCGTTTTATCTACAACTTTGTCTGGTACGTCGGAGGTCTATTATAGTAAACATTTTGGAACATGGATGGGAAAAGATTTCAAAGTGAGAAGTCAAAGTTGGGGTGGAAATCAATACACTGGAGGAAAAAATAAATTTGCAAAACAAATGGCTAAAAAGATAACGTGGGGAGGAAATGTTTTGGGGATTTATAATGGAGTGAATACCTATCTTGATTGGCGTCGAGGAAATAGTTCGTCTCAACAATTTCTAATAGAGGAATTTTCGAATATTTATTCAACAGTAGGTGGCGTTTATGGAGCTGCTTGGGGCGTTGGTTGGGAAATGGGAAGACAAACAACCTACCAGACATGGTATCAACAATTAAAATATCGCTTTTGGTATAATCGAATGGAGAATTTAATTGGACCTCCTTCTGAAACAAATAAAATATATTGGAATGAATTTTATAAAAACTATCGGCCATGATTGATGTATTATATTATATGTACTATCTGTTCTACCTAAAGAAATTGAAAGACGAAGAACCGCATGCAAGAACAATTTGGCTCTTAGGTATTTTCTTCTCTTATTGGGTATTCTGTGCTATTGATTTATTTTTGCTTTTTTTCTTTTTGTATTCAATCTCTTTGGAATTTGCACTTATGATATTCTTTTTAGGAGTGCTGCTATTTTATTGGATTTATTCAAAAAAAGGAAGAGGAAAATTTGTTGTTGAAGAGAAGAAACCTCTTATTTACGGTAGTTTTTGTCTTTCGGTTATTTGGGCAATACTCTTTTTTGTGATAACTGTAGCCATGTTTCTTTCATCAGCTTTCATTGGGAAATATATGTATCAGCTTGTTGAACCTATGTCCCGAATGGTGTTTGGCGAATGATGAATTTTATAAAAACTATCGGCCATGATTGATGTATTATATTATATGTACTATTTGTTCTATTTAAAGAAGCTGAAAGATATGCAGCTATATGGGAGAACGGTATGGGCGTTGGTTTTGTAGGAAAATATATGTTGCAATTCGTGAAGCCTATGTCATAAATAATATTAGATTAATTAAAGATATAATTAAGAATGAAAAAGTTGATTTTATTTCTGCTCCTGCCTATCCTTTTAGGCAGTTGCGCTCCTAAAGTGTTCGCACATAGAAAAGAAATATCCTTCCCGGATAGTAGCGGATGACGTGCGCCTATATGGGGTAGGACAAACCGTGCCGGAAACGGCAGAGCGGATCGGGAGTGTACGAGTCGTGGACGGTGGGGCATCCACCAAATGTAATTATGAACAAGTAGTGGCATTGGCAAAATTGGAGACGGCGAAGAATGGCGGGAATGCTTTGGCATTGATGGATCATCGGAAGCCATCGTTACTGGGTAGCAGCTGTCATCAGATTGCAGGCGATATGCTTTGGATCGGAGATACGGCAAATTGGGAAATGGGGATAGGTTCTGATTTGTCTGCTCCGGTTGGTGATAAAAATACTACCGGTGTGGTTAAAAGTGATTTTCAGCATAGTACTTTCTATGTTAATGTAGGTTATGCTTTTATAATCAGCAAATTTTATCTTCCCTCGGGTACGTCGGGTAATCCTAAAAACGGTATGGATTGGCAATTAGGTTATGATTGGGTGGCAAGGAGTGGCTTTGGCGCCGGGTTGATGTATTCGGGCTATAAGTCATCCTTTACGTATTCGAATGTGGATGTGAAAGTGGGACTTGCATACGTGGCGCCTCAGTTTGTGATGAAACAAAAAGTAGGTCGTTGGGGGATTGAAGAAAAATTCGGTATCGGTTATTTCAAGTATCGGGAATCAGCGAAAGGCACGAGTGCTTCTCTTTCGGGTGTGGGGTATGATTTCTTGTTCGGGGCGGAATATTATTTGTCTGACCACGTCGGGATCGGAGCTAACCTTGGATATATCGGAGGCTCTTTACCGAAGCAAGATTCTGCGGAGTATGGAGATGAGGAGCATACCGGAATCTTTCGTTTGCACATTGATGCCGGAGTGCGGTTTCATTTCTGATCGGCGGATTTGATAACCGGGAGAGGCTGAATCAGATTCGGTTTCTCCCGGTTGGATTGTCCGTCAGAAATCCAGTTGATATCCGATGCATGGATATGTTTGGATGCTGATGCATTTATCTTGCGTGAATTTTTTGCGGAGTTGTGAGATAATATTATTCAGGCTTTCTTCGCTCAAATCGTTTCCCCATATTTCTTCGAGCAGTTGTTTGCGTGTGACTACCTGTTTTTTATTGGAGTATAGCTTTTGTAGAACCTGAAATTCTTTCGGAGATAGTTTTTCAATCTTTTTATCCGGACAAATCAAAAGATGTTTGGTCGTGTCTACCTGATAAGTATCGATCGTCCACATCGCTATCGTCTGTTTTTCGGGCTGTTGCAATAGTTTTCGAATCTGGAATATCAATTCCGTAATGTCATACGGTTTTTTGATGTAGTGGTTGGCTCCTGTGTCGTAGCTCCGGATGATCTCTGTCCCGTCGGTATGCGAAGAGGCTATGATAACTGGGAGTTGCGGGTATTGTGAGCGGATAGCTGGAAGGATGTCGAGGCAGTTTTGATTGTTTACTTTAATATCCAATATCAGCAAATCCGGCAGCAGGGAAGCCAAACTGTCTTGAAGCCCATTTAATGTTGTCCTGAAATCTACTTCAAATCCGTTTTCTGCCAAGGCTTGTGTGATCAAATTCCCTAAGATTTGATCGTCTTCGATGTATATGAGTTTGTTGTTTGTCATTTCCTTTTTTTGTTTTAGGAAGCAAGATAATAAAAACATCACATATGACATAGGATGAGGGTACCTCTTTTTATTTTAAACAAAAACAACATACCCCTCTTTTGTCAATCCCCTAATTATAACTACTTTTGTGGCTGAAGAAAAAGTAAAAACTAAAGTATGAAAAAGATTAGAGCTGCCATTGTTGGATATGGCAATATTGGAAAGTATGTATTGGAAGCCCTAGAAGCTGCTCCCGATTTTGAAGTAGCTGGTGTTGTACGTCGTAATCCGAATGATATTCCGGATGAATTGAAAGGATATACAGTCACTGATACTATCACGAAGTTGGATAAAGTAGATGTAGCTGTTCTGGCAACTCCGACACGTAGCGTAGAGACTTACGCCAAAGAAATACTTTCTTTAGGCATCAATACGGTGGATAGTTTCGATATCCACGGAGGTATTGTTGATTTGCGCCGTTCGCTCGATGCTGTAGCGAAAGCTCATAATACCGTTGCTGTCATCTCTGCCGGATGGGACCCGGGAAGCGACTCTATCGTTCGTGCTTTGTTGCAGGCGATCGTTCCGAAAGGAATTACATATACGAATTTCGGACCGGGTATGAGTATGGGGCATACTGTTGCTGTGAAAGCCATCGAAGGTGTTAAGGCTGCCTTGTCTATGACAATCCCGATGGGGACAGGCGTCCATCGGCGTATGGTTTATATCGAAGTGGAAGAAGGATATGATTTCGATAAAGTAGCTGCTGCCATCAAGGCAGACGACTATTTCGTGCATGACGAAACGCATGTGATCCAGGTTGACTGTGTGGATGACCTGAAAGATATGGGACATGGCGTGAACCTTGTTCGTAAAGGTGTTTCCGGTAAAACGCAGAACCAGTTGATCGAATTCGACATGAAGATCAACAACCCGGCTCTTACTGCCCAGATACTGGTTTGTGTTGCACGTGCAAGTTTCAAACAACAGCCCGGTGCCTACACGATGATCGAATTGCCGGTGATCGATATGCTTTATGGCGAAAGAGAAGACTTAATAAAGAAACTGGTTTAAATGAATTGACAATGGGTAATTGACAATTGACAATTAGGGGGATCCGGTTGTACAAATTGTCAATTGTCTGTTGTCAATTGTTAATTGATAAAGATTATGCTTGATTTTATTACCTGGACGGCTGATCCCGCCATCTTTTCCATTGGTTCGCGTGAGATACGCTGGTATGGACTGGCGTTTGCCATCGGTTTCCTGATCGGTTACAAGATCGTGGAAAAGATGTGGAAAAGAGAGAAACTCAATCCTGCATGGATAGACTCCCTGCTGATTTATACGATGTTGGGGACAGTGATCGGTGCCCGTTTGGGGCATTGTCTGTTTTATGCTCCGGATTATTATCTGGCGAATCCGCTCGAAATTCTGAAAGTTTGGGAGGGAGGACTTGCCAGTCATGGGGGAACGTTGGGTATAATCATCGCCATCTATTTTTACTCTAAACGGGTGAGCCATCGGAGCATGCTTTGGGCATTCGACAAACTGGTGGTTCCTACCGGCCTTGTGGCTGCCATGATTCGTTTAGGAAACTTGATGAATCATGAAATATATGGACATCCGACAGATCTGCCTTGGGGATTTCGTTTTATTGAAAACCTGCATGCTTGGAAAAGAGGGGCAGCTCCTGTTTTTACCGTTCCCAGCCATCCAACACAGCTCTATGAAGCCGCCAGCTATTTGGTGACTTTCGCTATTTGTATGTGGCTTTACTTCAAAAAAGATGCCTGGAAGAAGGAGGGACTTATCTTCGGCGTATTTATGATTTGCGTATTCGGTTCGCGCTTCTTCATTGAGTTTTTGAAAAATAACCAGGAAGAGTTCGAGGCTGATATGATGCTGAATATGGGGCAATGGCTCAGTATTCCGTTCGTCTTGGCCGGTATCTATTTCGTATGGCGTGCCATGCGGCTTGGAAAAGAAATGAAGAAGAATTGATTCTTTAATTATTAATTTTTAATTATTCATTGTCAACGTGTATAAGTTAAAAGAAATAACAGATAAAGTTTACTATGTAGGGGTAAATGACCGGCAAAAAGCTCTCTTTGAGAATATGTGGCCTTTGCCTTACGGTGTATCTTATAATTCCTATCTGATCGTGGACGAAAAAACGGTTCTGGTCGATACGGTGGATGTGTGTTATTCCGATATTTTCCTGAAAAAAATAGCGGATGCTCTCGACGGGCGTCCTTTGGATTTTTTGATAGTGAACCACATGGAACCGGATCATGCGGGCAGTATCCGTTTGTTGCGCCAGCAGTATCCGGATGTCCAGATTGTCGGAAATAAGCAGACTTTCGGTATGTTGAATGGGTATCATGGTATTTCGACGGGATTGTATGAAGTGAAGGAAGGAGACACTCTGAGCGTGGGACGTCACCAACTGTCTTTCTATATGGCTCCGATGGTACACTGGCCGGAAGTAATGGTCACTTACGATTCGACTGATAAAATCCTGTTCTCTGCCGATGCCTTCGGTACTTACGGAACGTTGGATGGCGGTGTGATCGACTCTGAAATGAATGTGGAACATTATTGGGAGGAAATGCTCCGTTATTATTCCAATATCGTCGGTAAATATGGAAATCCGGTACAGCGTGCTTTGCAGAAGTTGTCGGCTTTGGATATCCGGACGATTTGTTCGACTCACGGCCCGGTTTGGCGCGAATATGCAGCGAAGGCGATCGATATTTATGACCGTATGAGCCGTTATGAAGGTGAAGAAGGTGTGACAATCGTGTACGGTAGCATGTATGGCAATACTGAACAGATGGCAGAAGCGATTGCCGCTTCTTTGGCCGCGAACGGGGTGAAGAATATCGTCATGCACAATGTGAGCAAGAGCCCTGCATCTTATGTCTTGAAAGATATTTTCAAATATAAGGGATTGATAATTGGTAGTCCGACTTACAGTAACCGTCTGTTCCCGGAAATCGAATCAATTCTGGATAAGATCGAAACACGTGAAGTGAAACATCGTCTTTACGGTTATTTCGGCTCTTTCACCTGGGCGGGAGCTGCGGTGAAAAACTTAGCGGCATTCGGTGAGAAGATGAAATGGGAAGTTGTGGGGGCTCCGGTTGAGCAGAAACAAGCTCTGAAGGCAGATAAGTATGAAGAATGTTGGGCTTTGGGAGAAGAAATGGCCAGAAAATTGAAAATAGAGAATTGAAAATGGAAAATTCTTGGTTAGATAGAATAAAGGTGTTACCTTTAGGCACGAAAGAATTAAATTAAACGTAAACGTATGAGACTAATTATTGAACCTAATTACGAGCAACTATCAAAGTGGGCTGCTAATTATGTAGCTGCTAAGATTAAGAAAGCGAATCCTACGGCAGAGAAACCATTTGTATTGGGCTTGCCTACCGGCTCATCTCCTTTGGGCATGTACAAAAATCTGATCGAACTGAACAAACAGGGTGTGATCTCTTTCCAGAATATCATCACTTTCAACATGGACGAATATGTAGGTTTGCCGGAAGATCATCCTGAAAGCTATCATTCTTTCATGTGGAATAACTTTTTCAGCCATATCGACATCAAGCCGGAGAATGTGAATATTCTGAATGGAAACGCAGAAGATCTGGAAGCCGAATGTGCTGCTTACGAAGAAAAGATGAAAGCTGCCGGTGGCGTGGATCTGTTCCTGGGCGGTATCGGTCCTGACGGACATATCGCTTTCAACGAGCCGGGTTCTTCTTTATCTTCCCGTACCCGTGTAAAGTCTTTGACAACTGATACGATCATCGCTAATTCCCGTTTCTTCGACAACGATGTCAACAAAGTTCCGAAGACTTCCGTTACGGTCGGTGTTGCTACGGTGTTGGATGCAAAAGAGGTGCTGATCATGGTGAATGGTCACAACAAAGCTCGTGCTTTGCAGCAGGCTGTTGAAGGTGCGGTAAACCAGATGTGGACTATCACAGCTTTACAGATGCATCCGAAGGGAATTATTGTTGCCGATGAAGCTGCCTGCGCAGATCTTAAAGTCGGTACATATAACTATTTCAAAGATATTGAGAAAGATAATCTTTGTCCCTGCTCTTTATTGAAGTAAATTTTTTTTATTCATAATAGTTTTGATTTAACATCGAAAGGCTGTGTCTGTGATAGATGCGGCCTTTCTTATTGGTTGAACATGTCTTTGTTGTAGAAGTTCATGATTGAAATCAGTTGATCGTGGGCGATTTGTGCGGGGCTGTCGGGGTTCAGATCCATCGTTGTAAGATAGTTGTTCAGGGCCTGCCGGATATCCCCTTTTTTGCGATAGGCATTGCCACGTAAATAATACGCTTCATCGGAAGATGCGTTTTTTTCTATGTATTCGTCCAACAAACGGATTGCTTCATCTGTTTTACCGTCGGTAATGAGTTGTTTAATAGTTTCCATCTCGAGATTTATGATTTATAATTTATGAATTATAGATGCCGATTTGGGCAGATAAAGTGCAAATTTAAATCATAAATCATAAATGATAAATCATAAATCATAGATTTTGTGTAAGTTTGCATCCGATTTCAAAAAGATAAGACGTTATTATGCAAAAAAATCTGGTAATAGTGGAGTCACCCGCTAAGGCAAAAACCATTGAAAAGTTCCTCGGAAAAGATTATAAGGTTATGTCGAGCTATGGTCATATCCGCGATCTGAAGACGAAAGAGTTTAGTATTGACATCGAACATGACTATACTCCGCAGTATGTGATTCCGGCCGACAAAAAGAAGCTGGTCAGCGAACTAAAATCCGAAGCCAAGTCGGCCGAACAGGTATGGCTCGCTTCCGATGAGGACCGCGAGGGAGAAGCAATATCCTGGCATCTGTATGAAGTGTTGGGACTGAAACCCGAAAATACCAAACGTATCGTCTTTCATGAAATTACTAAGAATGCCATTCTGCATGCTATTGAAACCCCACGCGATATCAATATTAATTTGGTGAACGCCCAACAGGCACGCCGTGTGTTGGACCGTATCGTGGGATTCGAACTTTCGCCGATTTTATGGCGTAAGGTAAAGCCGGCTTTATCGGCCGGGCGCGTACAATCGGTGGCTGTTCGTCTGATTGTGGAGCGGGAGCGGGAGATCAATGAATTTGTGAGTGAGGCGGCTTTCCGGGTGATTGCAAATTTCATCCTGCCTGATGGAACGACGGTGTTGAAAGCTGAGTTGAATCGCCGTTTAAAGGATAAGAAAGAGGTGGAAGCCTTTTTGGAATCCTGTAAGAATGCTTCGTTTACGATTGACGATATCACGACGAAGCCGGTAAAGAAATCGCCAGCTCCTCCTTTTACGACTTCCACTTTGCAGCAGGAAGCGGCTCGTAAGTTAGGATACTCCGTGTCGCAGACGATGATGATCGCACAACGTTTATATGAATCAGGATTGATCACTTATATGCGTACTGACTCCGTGAACTTGAGTGATCTGGCATTGGGTACGGCGAAAGAGGCTATTTTTGAAACATACGGTGAGAAATATTATAAGTTCCGCCAATATCATACCAAAAGCAAGGGAGCACAGGAAGCGCATGAGGCGATTCGTCCGACCTATATCAGTAATGTGGAGGCAGGAAGCTCTTCGCAGGAAAAGAAGTTGTATGAACTGATCCGTAAACGTACGATCGCTTGCCAGATGGCGGATGCCGAATTGGAGCGCACGACTATTTCGGTCGGTATCAGCGGGCAGACGGAACGTTTTGTCGCTGTCGGCGAAGTGATCAGTTTCGAAGGTTTCCTTCAGGCTTATATGGAAAGTAACGACGACGAAGTGGAGAAGGAACAGGAAAACGGCTTGCTTCCTCCGGTAAAACTTCATGAAGTCCTGTCGTTGAAAGATATCGTGGCAACAGAACGTTTCACGCAGCGGCCTCCGCGCTATACGGAAGCCAGCCTGGTTCGCCGTTTGGAGGAACTGGGTATCGGACGTCCGTCCACCTATGCACCGACTATCCAGACGATCCAGAACCGCGAATATGTGGTGAAAGGAGATAAGGAAGGCGTGGAACGTACTTACACGATTATTTCGCTGTCCAAGGGAAAGATCAAGGAGACGGAGAAGACTGAGATGGTTGGGGCCGACCGCAATAAACTGATGCCTACCGACATCGGTACGGTAGTAAACGACTTTCTTATGGAGTATTTCCCGGATGTCTTGGATTACAACTTTACGGCCAGCGTAGAAAAGGAATTCGATTCGGTTGCGGAAGGAGAACTGGTCTGGACAAAAGCTATCGATAAATTCTATAAGATTTTCCATCCGATCGTAGAAGCTACGGCTGCCGTTAAGACCGAACATAAAGTAGGGGAACGTCAACTAGGCATCGATCCGAAGAGCGGAAATCCGGTGTTTGTGAAGATCGGACGTTACGGTCCTGTCGTTCAGATCGGAGTGGCCCATGCTGACGACAAAGAGGCGCCGAAACCTCAGTTTGCCTCTCTGATGAAAGGCCAGTCTATCGATACGATTACATTGGAAGAGGCTTTGAAACTCTTCGACCTTCCTCGTACGGTCGGTGAATATGAAGGTAAGGTGATGGTGGCAGCCGTCGGTCGTTTCGGGCCGTTTATCCGTCATGACGGTAAATTCGTTTCTATTCCGAAAGATTTGAATCCGCTTACGATCACGGCTGAGGAAGCAATCGCCCTGATCGATGGTAAAAGGGAAAAAGACGAACAACGGTTTATCAAGAAGTTTGAGGAAGATCCGGAGATGGAAATCCTGAAAGGTCGTTTTGGTCCTTATATCTCTTATCAGAAAGCGAACTATCGTATTCCGAAGACGATAACCGACCCGGCTTCCTTGACACTGGAAGATTGTAAGAAGATCATAGCGGAAGCGGGTGAAAAGCCGGCGACAAAGAAGGCAACGCGTAAAAAGAAAGCTTGATAAAAGAAAAAGAACCCGATTCGCGTCATCTGTGAACCGGGTTCTTTTTGATTGTAGCCGGCATTGTTTGTTTGCCGGCATATATTACATTCTTTCCGGAACCTCGATCCCCAATAACGACATGGCCGATTTGACAATCTTGGCTACGTTGGCGGAGAGGACAAGGCGGAACTCCTTCACTTCTTCATTCTCTTCGCGGAGGATAGAGAAATCGTGATAGAACTGGTTGTATTCTTTTACCAGGTCGTATGTGTAGTTAGCGATGAGGGCGGGGCTGTATTCCTTTCCTGCTTCGCGAACGACGGAAGCGTAGTCGGCTATCATCTGGATCAGGTTTTCTTCCTTTTCGGAGATAGTAGTCGTTGTCGGTAGTTGTTCCGGTAAAACGATGCCCTGCTCGGCTGCTTTACGCAAAACGGAACGGATGCGGGCGTAGGTGTATTGGATGAACGGACCGGTATTACCGTTGAAGTCGATCGATTCTTTCGGGTTGAAGGTCATGTTCTTGCGCGGATCCACTTTCAGAATGAAATATTTCAAGGAACCGAGGCCGACCATGCGGGCAATGTTTTCGGCTTCTTCCGGTGTCATCTCGTCCACTTTGCCCAACTCCTGCGAGATTTCGCGGGCTGTACCCACCATCTCTTCCATCAGGTCGTCGGCATCGACAACCGTTCCTTCGCGGCTTTTCATCTTGCCTTCCGGCAGTTCGACCATGCCGTAAGAGAAATGTACAAGGCCTTTGCCGAATTCGAAACCTAATTTATCCAACAGGATGGACAATACCTGAAAATGGTAGTTCTGTTCGTTTCCTACCACATAGATCATTTTGTTGATAGGATAGTCGTCGAAACGCAATTTGGCAGTTCCGATATCCTGTGTCATGTAGACGGAAGTGCCGTCGGCACGGAGCAGCAGTTTTTCATCCAGGCCGTCTTTTGTCAGGTCTGCCCATACGGAACCGTCTTCACGGCGGTAGAAAATGCCCTTGTCGAGTCCTTCCAGCACTTTGCCCTTACCTTCCAGGTAGGTCTGTGATTCGTAATAGATCTTATCGAAGTTTACGCCCATCATTTTGTATGTCTCGTCGAATCCGGCGTACACCCAGTTGTTCATCATTTCCCAAAGAGCACGTACCTCCTTGTCGCCGGCTTCCCATTTGCGGAGCATATCGCGTGCTTCGGCCATCAGGGGAGAAGCGGCTTCGGCTTCTTCTTTTGTCATGCCTTTTGCTTCGAGAGCGGCAGTCTCTTCTTTCAGTTTATTGCTGAAAAGGACATAGAAATCACCGATCAGGTGGTCGCCTTTCTTGCCGGCCGTTTCGGGAGTCACGCCGTTGCCCCATTTCTGCCAGGCGAGCATGGACTTGCAGATATGGATACCTCGGTCGTTTACGATGTTCGTCTTTACCACTTTATTGCCGTTTGCCTTCATGATCTCGGACAGGCTGTAACCCAACAGGTTGTTGCGTACGTGTCCGAGGTGGAGCGGCTTGTTGGTATTGGGGGAAGAATATTCGATCATAACCAGCGGAGACTGTTCCGTTACGGGAACGATCCCGTATGACGGCTGTCCGTTGATCCCGTTTAATAAATCGATCCAGCAGGCACAAGCGATGGTCAGGTTGAGGAATCCTTTGATTACATTAAATTCGGCTACAGCCGGTTCATGCTGGAGCAGGTATTCGCCAATTTCCTGGGCTGTCTGTTCCGGTGATTTCTTCGACATGCGGAGGAAGGGAAAAACTACCAGAGTCAGATGTCCTTTGAACTCTTTTTTTGTCTTTTGCAGTTGCACCTGATTGGCCGTTACATCGGCGCCATACAGTTCTTTTATGCCGGTAATAATCGCACCGGTAATCTGTTGTTCGATAACCATATTCGTTTAGTATATGTTCGGATTTATTTTGTCTGCAAAGGTACAGGTTTATTTTGTAAAAACCATAAGATTGGTGTGGGTTGGAAAGAGATAACTATGATTTGATAAAGTAACCGGCATGCAATAAAAAAGGCATTCCGATGGTGGAGTGCCTTTTTACTATTGAGAGTGTGAGACTAATTTACTTAATGATTTCTGTCAATTCGGCGCCAGCTTTAAATTTAACTGATTTGCGTGCCGGAATTTCGATTGGTTGTTTAGTCTTCGGGTTAACACCTTTACGTGCAGCTTTTTCAGCAACAGAGAAAGAACCAAAACCTAAAAGGGCTACTTTGCCGCCTTCTTTTAATTCACTGGATACTGTTTCAACAAAAGCTTCTACAGCTTTCTTTGCATCAACTTTGCTTAAACCGGATTTTTCCGCTACAGCATTGATAAATTCTGTTTTGTTCATGATGGTTTGATAATTAATATATTAAACAATTTTTGTGATAGCCTAAAAAGTCGGTGTCAAATGTAATTCTATTTTGATATATCGCAAAGAAAAAAAGAGTTTTTTTTATTGATTTACTATGTTTTAGTGCTATTTTGTCAGAAAACTACCAAAATATATATACCTTTGTCCTTAAATTGATAAATATATGATGAATCAAAATAGTTCGGGATTCCTGAGCAGCATCCCGATGGTTACGAAAAACCTTATCATTATCAACCTGTTGTTTTGGGTCGCGAGCCTTGTTTTGCCTAAAGTCGGGATTGATTTAGTTCAGTTATTCGGACTGCACTTTCCGGGTGTGAAGGATTTCTATCCTTTTCAGTTTGTGACTTATATGTTCATGCATGATACCCATTCGTTTGCGCACGTGTTTTTCAATATGTTCGGTGTGTATATGTTCGGGCGTGTGCTGGAGAATGTCTGGGGACCGAAGCGCTTCCTAACCTTTTATATGGTGACGGGTATCGGTGCGGGTATCACGCAGGAGTTGGTTTGGCTGTATTCCGTTCATTCTTTCGCAGGTGCGAACGGGGTTACGCTGGCACAGCTGGTTGCAGGAGATCCTTCGTTGAACTATCTGATTACGATCGGTGCTTCGGGTTCTGTATTCGGTATTTTGCTGGCGTTTGCCATGTTATTCCCGAATGTTCCGTTGTATCTGATGTTCATCCCGATTCCTATCAAAGCCAAATACTTCGTGATCTTTTACGGATTGGCCGAATTGTTTATGGGGGTTGCTAACAACGGTGGTGATTCGGTGGCGCATTTTGCACATTTGGGTGGTATGTTGTTCGGTTATTTCCTGGTTCGATATTGGAAAAAGAAAGATATAGGCAATGGGCGATATTTTTATTAATCTCAAACGGACTTTCAATTCCGGTAATATCCTGGCAAAACTGATTTATATCAATGTCGGGTTGTTTGTTATTATACGGTTGACAAGTGTGATCCTGATGCTGTTCAATCTGAGTGGTTTCCCGTTTTTGCAGTATCTACAGGTGCCTTCGTCTCCCGAATTGCTTCTGTACCGGCCGTGGACGATCATCACTTATATGTTCACGCATTTCGACTTCTTGCATATTCTGTTTAATATGCTGTGGTTATATTGGTTTGGCGGTTTGTTCCTTACTTTTTTCAGTGAGCGACAATTAGGAGGTTTGTATCTGTTAGGAGGTATTGCCGGGGCGGTCTTGTTTCTTGTGGCATACAACATATTCCCTTATTTCCGTACAGTTGCTGCTTATAGTTATTTGATGGGTGCGTCAGCTTCGGTTATGGCCATTGTGTTTGCCGTCTCTTTCTACCGGAAAGATTTGGAGATCGGTCTGTTCCTGATCGGAAGGATCAAGCTGATTTATCTGGCCCTGTTTACATTTGTGATAGACTTGCTGGCCATTACATCGACGAATGCCGGCGGCCATATCGCCCATATCGGAGGAGCGTTGTTCGGTATTTGGTTTGCTGCCCGGATCAAGGAAGGCAAAGATTTGACAGCCCCTATGAACCGCCTGCTCGACTGGGTGGTGAATCTGGGAAAAAGGAAACCCAAGATGCGTGTGACCTATAAACGTCCGGAGACCGATTATGAATATAATGCCCGTAAACATCGGGAAACAGTCGATCTGGATGCAATATTGGATAAATTAAAACGTTCCGGTTACGAAAGCCTTTCGGCAGAAGAAAAGAAAAAACTATTTGAGGCTAGCAAAAAATGAGCGAGCGGTTTAAAGCGATCAGGATTCTGTTTAAATCTGTAGTCGGTACTGCCAATGTGATAGTGATCCTGCTATTCATTGCTTCGGCCTTCTCGGACAGGATTTCACCAGACAGGAGTGTGCTCTTCTCTTATCTTGGGTTGGGATTTCCTGTGTTCTGCGTTTTGAACCTCTGTTTTGTTATTTATTGGCTGTTCCTTTGGGAGTGGCGGTTCGTATTGGTCGGACTATGTTCGTTTCTGATCTGTAAGGGGCCTGTAACCCGTTATTTCCCTTTCCATGACAGAATGAGCGATATCCCGAAAGAGAACGTACTGAAAGTCTTGACTTATAATGTCATGGGATTCGGTTATAAAGGCCATACGGAAGATTCTCCGAATCCGATCATACGGTATATTGCGAATTCCGGTGCGGATATCGTATGTCTGCAGGAATATGCAGTAGGTACTTCCAAGAACTTTTTGACGAATCAGAAGATCGCCAATGCCTTGAAGATGTATAGGTATCGCTCCATTATCCCGATCGGAACCTCCGGTACGCTCAAATTCAATATAGCCGTGTTTTCCAAATACCCGATCTCCAAGTCCCGTAAGATCAAGTATGAGAGCTCTTTCAACGGCTCGTCCATCCATGAACTGAATATAAACGGAAAGAAGCTGACTTTAATCAATAACCACCTGGAGTCGTTCAAGCTGACGATGGAGGACCGGAGCCATTACTCCGCATTTATCAAGAATCTGAATTCCGAAACGCTCGACGGCCTGAGAAGTTCCATCGAACAGAAGTTGGGGCCGGCCTTCCAGATACGTGCCCGCCAGGCGAGAGCAGTTGCCGAGGAAATTAAAAAGATCGATACCGATTATATATTGGTCTGCGGTGACTTCAATGATACACCTATTTCTTATGCCCATCGTACGATCCAGGGACCTCTGAAAGATGCTTATGCCGCTTCTGGCCGTGGTGTCGGAGTTACTTACAATGAAAACTTCTTCTGGTTCCGGATCGACAATATCCTGCATTCCGCCAACATGAAACCAATCAACTGCACGATCGACAAGGTTCGTTATTCCGACCATTATCCGATGTGGTGTTATTTGCAATTGAAAATGGATAATTGACAATTTGTTAGATTTGCTATGCAGAGACCACTGACGATGACTTCCAGTATATATCCAAAGGTACTTTTGATCTTTTCAGTTATTTCTCCACGATATCCGGCATCTGCCAATATTACTTTGATATTACAGCAGAGTTCCCTGAGGCATCTTGCAGCAGATAAGCGGCCTTGCTATCATGTACACAAGCAATCGTCACCATGACGGCAAGTAGAAAACCGTTTTTATCTACCACCACATGGCGCTTAACACCTTCCACTTTCTTGTTCTCGTCCATACCGCTAAGAGAACGGTTATCACCCCAACGTACACTTTGGCTATCCATGATACCCAGGTCTGCTGCTGCTTTTTGTCCCATTTTTACACGTACTTTTTCTCGTAAATCATTCAATAACAAATCAAAATCGCCCAAAGAAGACCATTTGCGATAATAGTAGTTAACCAACTCCCAAGGGGCAAAACCGGAGGGAAGCATATGCCATTGACACCCCGTTTCCACTACATAGAAAATCGCATTCCATATTTCACGCAAATCATATTTTCGTTTCCGTTCTTGCACGTTCAAGATTTTCTTGATAACTTGCCATTATGTTTTTTCTAAATCCGTTGAATACATAATTATTTGAAGCTTGGTAACTAAAAATAATCATTTTCGGGGAAAGAAGAAACACTCTTTTTATTTCAAACTGCAAAATTTAGACAGGCTCTAATACCATGAAAATTAATTATTTGTTTTTTGTATTTGTCATCTGCTGCTCTTGTAACAAACCCAAACAAGCATATAAAGTAGAGGGAGCTATATCTGGGACTGCAGATTCGGATTCATTTGTATGTTACCCTATACAAGACGACCGTATTATAGTGAATCTTGATAATAATCAAAAAGTCTCGCTTTTTGATTATTTCAGTCATATAGAATTGATACCATTGGAGACAAACGATGATATATTGATAGGGTATTGTGAGGATCTTGTTCCCTATCAAAATAGATATTATATATTTGACAGGAAACGGGCTGTTATTCAGATTTTTGACCAAGATGGTGGATTTGTATCTTTAATAAACAAGCGGGGGCAAGGTCCTGGTGAATACACTCCTAATTTGACAAGTATTTTACTTAATCCTTTTACCGGTAACATTGACATTACAGATATGGGCTGTATTTACAGTTATGACTTGACCGGTAAACATGTAAGAACAATTCCGAGGAATGAAGAGGCTTCCGGATTTTATTGGAACATAATACCTCTTAGCGATAATTTGTATGTTTGTTTTATATTGTTGTTTAATAGTTTAGATGCGTATAAAATCAATTATTATGACGCAAAGGAAAATAAAATCATTCATAAGGAGTATGTAGAGGATGAGTTTTTAAATAATTATGCTCAAGTTCCTACAGTTCCTCCATTTTATGAATATAATGGGAAGTATTATTTTTATCGCCTTTTAGATAATCAAACTTATGAAGTGGGGATGGATTCCTTAAGAAGTGCTTATACATGGGATTTTGGGAAGTATAATTATGATGCGAAAAATTTAAATTTGCCCAATGATCCAAATAGCATTACTACTCTTCCTTATAAAATAGATATTCAGGGTCAAAATAATCGGTATGTAATAGCTTATATATACCTACGTGATAGAGCAAGAGCTTATTTGATACACGACAAATCCATTGACGAATGTAAATATATTAAACATTTTACAGAATCGGTAGGTTTTATTCCTCGAAAAATAACAAACGAATATGTGTTGACATGGTATGAACATGGTGAATTGGAAAATTATATTACCGAAGATATGTTAGATGAAAACAACCGGAAAAAATACCATGAATTATTAGATGCAAAGGAAGAAATGAATCCTATAATTGTTAAATATTACTTCAAATAGTACTTGGAGTTTATCTTCTTAGATGAAGCGACGAATGCTTTGGACGCCAGTAGCGAGAAAGAAGATCATGGAGCACCTGCACCGGTTCTACCGGAGCCGCACGGTGGTCGTGGTGACGCACCGGCTGAGCACGGTCAGGGATGCGGACAACATCATCGTCTTAGACAAAGGCCGTGTAGCCGAAGAAGGAACGCATGAAGAGCTGACGGCACAACGCGGGATATATTACAAATTAGTCAAGAACCAATTGGAATTAGGCAATTGAAAGAAGGAAAAGACATAGAGTTGCGCAGTGAAGCGATGCAGGAGGTGATGGGGTATGTGCCGGCCTGGATCGTGAGGTGGGGAATCATGGTGCTGGTTCTTGTGATGCTTGCGCTTGTCGTGGGGGGATTCCGTTATCCAGATGTGATCGAGGCGGAGATGAGGTTGACAAGTCGGAACTCGGTGACGGAGGTCGTGGCGCACACTTCGGGGAAGGTAAGTAGCCTGTATGTTTTTAAAATGTTAAATTATACAAGAACCTTCCTTAAAATGTCAATATGTATATTTCTTTGCTATCCAGCACTTTACATTATTATGAGTTTCTTAAAAAATATTACCCGCAAGGATAATCTGAAATAGATGGGGTAGAAAACCGAATTTTATGTGCTATTGTTTCGATTTGGACCAACGGGTATTTCGGAAAACTGTACAATAAGCCAAGAATGACAATAAGGTTCGTTTTGAGGAAGATGTGAATCATAAATGCTGATTTGCCGGATGAAACATGGATGACAGAGTTATACAAAATGATTATCATTCCGTAGGGGAAGGGCTCTGCTCTGCCCACAACACATTAAATATTATTCTGTTATCCTCTGGGTGGAGTAGAACCCCACCCCTACGAGTCTGTCTTATTTGTTAAAATTTCACTAACAACGATTGATCTCCTTCCATTGTTTTCCGGAATTCTCTATCACTCTATCACACTTTGCCTTACAAGCGCTGATAAACATAACATACAAAGTGTGATAGATGTGTGACACAGGTGAAGGAGCTGGTGGTGGAGAGGAAGAAAGGCCGGGTGAACTGTAACGTATTGCCGGAGGCTGTCGAAAATTGATTTTGTTATGGCAGACTTGATTTGCCACTTCATCCTGGGCATTGATAATCAGTCCAGGATGAGATTCTGGGTTAAGCCGGAAATGATACGAGAGTGAATTTTTGCACAGCCTTTTCTTTTTATAGAAATAAACAATTAATCCGTGATAATTGCCCATTCTTGATTTTTTTCATATCTTACCCACCTAATTAAATTAAGGCGATCATGACAAGCACAATCTTCCTTACGGTGGCCCTCGTTGCTACGGCGATCTTTCTGATTCAGTTTATTGTCTCCATCTTTTTTGGTGAAATCGATACGGATGTCGATATGGATGCCGATATCGGCAGTGTCATTTCTTTTAAGGGACTGACGCATTTCTGCATCGGTATGGGATGGTATATGTATATCACACAGGGAACGGATATCTCGTCTTATGTGGTCGGTATTCTGGTAGGACTTGTCTTTGTGTTTGTTCTCTGGTTCCTGTATAAGAAAGCCTGGCAATTGCAGAAAGAGAATAAGCCGGAGAAACCGGAAGCTTTGTTGGGGAGGGAGTGCACGATCTATATGCATGACGGGGATCGCTATATCGTGCAGATTGCCGTTAATGGAGCCTTGCGTGAAATGGATGTCCGCTCGCTCGAGAACCGGAAATATCAGACCGGTGACAGGGCTGCGATCGTCAAAGTGGAATCGGGAATTATGTATATTCAGTAAATAACAAATCTATTAAAATTATGACACAGGAAATGTTAATCATGGTCGCTATATTGGTTGTAGTGGTCATCATTTCGTTTATCGGTATCCTCTCGCGTTACAGGAAATGTAAGAGTGATGAGGTATTGGTGGTTTATGGTAAAACTTCAGGGGAAAAGTCTGCCAAGCTTTATCATGGAGGTGCTGCTTTCGTATGGCCGATTATTCAAGGATACGAATTCCTCTCCATGAAACCTTTGCAGATCGATTGTAAACTGACCGGCGCCTTGTCTGCCCAAAATATCCGCGTGGACGTGCCGACAACTATTACGGTTGCCATCAGTACCGATCCCGAAGTGATGCAGAACGCAGCCGAACGTTTGCTCGGGTTGCAGTCTGAAGACAAACAAAACTTGATTACGGATGTCGTTTACGGGCAGATGCGTCTGGTGATTGCCGATATGACAATCGAGGAATTGAATTCCGATCGTGATAAATTCCTGTCCAAGGTACGCGAGAATATCGATACGGAACTTCGCAAGTTCGGTCTTTATCTGATGAATATCAACATCAGTGATATTCGTGATGCCGCCAACTATATCGTCAATCTCGGTAAAGAAGCCGAAAGCAAAGCCTTGAACGAGGCGCAGGCCAACATCGAAGAACAGGAAAAGTTAGGAGCCATCAAAATTGCCAACCAGATTAAGGAACGTGAAACAAAAGTTGCCGAAACCCGCAAGGATCAGGATATCGCTATTGCCGAAACCAAGAAGCAGCAGGAGATCTCGGTGGCCAATGCCGATAAGGATCGTATCTCTCAGGTAGCCATCGCCAATGCCGAAAAGGAGTCTCAGGTTGCAAAAGCAGAGGCCGAGAAGAATATTAATATCGAGAAGGCCAACACGGAAAAGGAAAGCCGTATTGCCGAACTGAATTCCGATATGGAAATCAAAAAGGCCGATGCAGAGAAGAAAGCCGCCATCGGACGAAATGAAGCCGGTAAAGATATCGCACTTTCTAATTCCGAACTTGCCGTGACACAGGCGGATGCCGATAAAAAAGCAGGTGAAGCCGCTGCCCGTTCGGAAGCCGCTGTCCAGGCTGCCCGCGAGATTGCCCAGAAGGAAGTGGAAGAAGCAAAGGCAAAAAAGGTCGAATCAGCTTTGAAAGCCCAAAAGATCGTTCCTGCCGAAGTTGCTAAACAGGAAGCTATCCTGCAAGCCGATGCTGTTGCCGAAAAGACAATCCGTGAAGCGGAAGCACGCGCGAAGGCCCTGTTGGCACAGGCAGAGGCCGAAGCCTCTGCCATCCGTATGAAGCTGGAAGCCGAGGCTGACGGTAAGAAGAAGTCATTATTGGCCGAAGCCGATGGCTTCCGGGCGATGGTCGAAGCTGCCGAATCGAATCCGGCGATTGCGATCCAGTACAAGATGGTCGACCAGTGGAAAGAGATCGCAGGCGAACAGGTGAAGGCATTCGAGCATATCAACCTAGGCAATATTACTGTATTCGATGGTGGAAATGGCGCTACCGGCAACTTCCTTAACCAATTGGTGAAGACGGTCGCTCCGAGTCTCGGCGTATTAGATAAACTGCCGATCGGTGAAACCGTCAAGAACATCATCAAGCCGGACGAGAAAGATAAGGATGCCCCGGCTCCTACATTATAGTATATGAGAAATTCCCCTATAAAGAAACCATCGTTTCTCTATAGGGGAATTCTTGTTTCATACCTATGGAACTTTTGTTTCATGCCGATGAAACTTATGTTCCATGCTTATGGAATTAATTTTTCATGCTACAGTTCTGCATCGTTTACTGCATCCAGGATATCGGCGAACAGGTTCTCGACGAAGAAGAACGTGGCGTTGCAGAACAGCTTCGGGTCCTTGATCAAGGCAACTGTATTGCTTTTGCCATTATTGGCGATTACGCTTTCTGCAGAATACGTTTTGAACTTCTTATTGTTCAGAGGATCGTATTGGTAAACGATATTGCTTACTTCAGCCGAGTAACTGTTGTCATGGCAGCTGATCTTCATCTTGTATTTGATGATCGTTTTGTCCGTGTCATTCAACAGCATCTCGACTTTGGAAGAAACATTGATAGTCCCTTTCGACTTCTTGGAGTTGACATTCGACAGGAATACATCTTTTGCATAGCTTTTCTTCGCCCATTGATTGATTACTTCGAATATCTGGTCCTGGCTCATATTATTCACATGGACAGTGTCGCGATAGCATACTTTCCCGTTTTTCATCGGAGCACACTCGTCGACTTCACCTTTATGTCCCTGTGCCATTGCCAGCGCAGGGAACATAATCAATAGAAGGAAAAACAGTTTTTTCATATCCTGGCTATTTCATCCATACATTAATGATTTCACCGATAACGGTTATCTGCCCACCTTCTGCCGTTTCGCCCTGCTTGCGGCAGTCGATGATCAACCAGGCATCCCCGTTTTCACCTTTTTTGAAGAAAGACAGGCTGTATGTGTCGTTGTTGCCTATTTCTTTATAAACAGGACTGTCTTTGCTGATAGTGATCGAGGCGATCGATTTGCCGAACATATTACCCGTGCCTTTCCACTGGGCAGATGTTTCTTTTGTATCCGGCTTACCGGCAGATGCGACCTGCATGTCACTTTCCGGTAACATCTGTAGTAATGTAGACGGAACCTTGTCGGCGGCAAAAGCCACATATCCTTCTTTTGCCGGAACCGGAGTTGCCGGTTGGGTGGCCTGGGCAGGTGTCACAGTCCGGGCCGGAGTGACCGGAGTTGCCGGAACTACATTGGCGGCTACCTGTGCGCCTAAAGCGGCAGAGGCGGAAGCGAACATTTCGTCAATGAAATCGACTGTCTTTCTACGGAACTTGCCGTTGCCCCGATTCAGTTTGGTCTTATCCTTGTTCAAACAATATTTATCGGTAATCCATTCTTCGGCAGTGTATTTTTCCGGCTCACGCTGGTAAGATACATTATATTCGTAACGGATACCGGCTACTTTCATAACACATTTCTGGTTCTCGCATTCCATTGTGACACGATAGTTCATTTCCGTACGGTCCAAAGAAAGGGCCGTGCTCTGGAACACCAGATTGGCTTGTCCTACAGCGGCGATGTCGCCTTTTGCCTTGTCGGAATAGACGACGCGGTTACCGTCTTCACTGAAGAAACCGTCTGCCCAGTCCAACATTCTGTCATATACTTCATCTTTTGAAAAAGAAGGTGCGTTTATCTCTTTTGCAAATACTACTTTACCATTCTCGAGGGGAACAGCTCCGGCTAAATACTTGGAATCGTCCTGAGCCCAGAGTAGGGTCGGGATAAATAGTGTTAATAATAAAAGTTGCTTCATGGTTATTCTTTACTTATGTTTTTTACGGGCAAAGATATATAATTGTGGCTGAAATAAACTAAGAGTGTGACAAATAAATTAATCTAATTACTGTTGGACAAAGAAAAAAAGCCTATATTTGCACCCTGTGAAAAAACGAATAATAACATAAACATAAGATTCAAATGCAAAACAAAGGATTTGTAAAGGTCTTTGCGGTGTTACTTACGCTTGTCTGTATGTTTTATCTGTCATTCTCGTTCGTGACAAGACATTACAACAGTAAAGCCGCTGAGTATGCAGGTGGAGATCCGGTAAAAGAGAGTTCTTATTTGGACTCGTTATCTACTCAGAAGGTATGGTTGGGCTATACGCTCAAGGAGTGCCGTGAAATGGAAATTAGTTTAGGACTTGACTTGAAGGGCGGTATGAACGTCGTTCTGGAATTGAATGTGGCTGATGTAATCCGCTCGCTTTCAAACAACAACCAGGATGAGAACTTCAACAAAGCATTGGATTTGGCCTATGAGAACCAAGCTGCGAGTCAGAAGGACTTTATTGATCTATTTGCAGAAGAGTATAAGAAATTAGATAATGGCGCCCGTTTATCCGCTATTTTCAGTACTTTCGAATTGAAAGACAAAATCACTCCGCAGAGCTCGGATGCACAGGTTATTGCCGTATTGAAGGATGAGTTGCAGAGTGCTATCGATAATTCATTTAACGTATTGCGTACTCGTATCGACCGTTTCGGCGTGGTGTCCCCGAACATCCAGCGTCTGGAAACTGCCGGTCGTATCTTGGTTGAACTTCCGGGAGTGAAAGAACCGGAACGTGTGCGTAAATTGTTACAGGGTAGTGCCAACCTCGAATTCTGGGAAACATACGACTTGCCGGAAATCTACCAGCAGCTGGTTGCTGCCGATAATATGTTGGCTACAATCCTGAAATCGGATGATACTGCTGCCGAAGGTTCGGAAACAACAACTGTCGAAGCAACAAGCGAAGTGGTTGCCGACAATGCTGCCGCCGAAACAACTAACGACGCAGACTCTTTGCTGGCTAAGATCGGTGAAGACAAACCTGAAGCACAGGCTGCCCAAAGTATGGAAGAATTTGCAAAGCTGCATCCGTTGTTCGCCGTTCTGCAGATCAATCAGTATAACGGACAGTTGGCATCCGGTCCGGTTGTCGGTATTGCTGATAAGAAAGATATGGCTAAGATCGATGAATACTTGAACATGAAGCAGGTGAAGGATCTTCTTCCGCGTAACCTTTCTTTGAAATGGGGGGTAAAGGCTATTGATGAAAAAGAACAGTTCTTTTATTTATATGCAATCAAGAAAACGAATCGTGACGGTACGCCGGCCTTAGGTGGGGATGTCGTTACGGATGCCAATGCAGACTTCGTTCAGCAGGCCGGACGTTCCGAACAGGTTGTCGATATGGTGATGAACGCAGAAGGTGCTAAAGCATGGGCGCGTCTGACAAAAGAAAATATCGGTAAAGCGGTTGCTATCGTTCTTGACGATATGGTTTATTCGGCTCCGAACGTACAGGTGGAAATCACAGGTGGACGTTCTCAGATCACAGGCCACTTTACTCCGGAAGAAGCGAAGGACTTGGCTAACGTGTTGAAGTCTGGTAAGATGGCAGCTTCCGTACATATCGTACAGGAAGACGTTGTCGGTCCGTCTTTGGGTCAGGAAGCTATCAACTCCGGTGTTATCTCATTTGTTTTGGCTTTGGTTCTGCTGATGTTCTATATGTGTGCCTTCTATGGAGTCCTTCCGGGCTTGATCGCCGACGGTGCTTTGGTATTGAACATTTTCTTCACAATGGGTATCCTTGCCTCTTTCCAGGCTGTCCTTACATTGCCGGGTATTGCCGGTATGGTGTTGACACTGGGTATGGCTGTCGATGCCAACGTGTTGATCTATGAACGTACAAAAGAAGAACTTCGTGCCGGCAAATCATTGAGCAAAGCAATCGCTGATGGTTATAGCAACGCATTCTCTGCTATCTTTGACTCGAACTTGACTTCTATCATCACTGGTGTTGTGTTGTTCTACTTTGGTACAGGTCCTATCCGTGGTTTTGCCACGACGATGATCATCGGTTTGTTTGCATCCTTCCTGACGGCTGTCTTCTTGACTCGTATCGTCTATGAAGCACTATTGGCTAAAGATAAACTGAAGAACGTAACCTTTACGACTTCTATTACGAAAGACTTGTTGACGAATCCGAAGATCAACTTCCTTGGAGCTCGTAAAGTAGGCTATTTGATTCCGGTTGTTATCATCGTTTTAGGTGCGATCTCCATGTCTACTATCGGGTTGAACAACGGTATCGACTTCACCGGTGGACGTAACTATGTGATTCGTTTCGCCCAGGATGTGAAGACTGACGAAGTCCGCAATCTGTTGGATGCGCAGTTGGACGGTTCCGTTAGTGTTATCCAGATCGGTACTCCCGACCAAGTCCGTGTATCCACCAACTATAAGATCGAGGACAACGATCCGGCTATTGATCAGGAAATCGAAAATAAATTGTTTGAAGGTGTCAAGTCATTGCTTCCGGAAGGAACGACATTGGCTCAGTTCACGGATCAGTATATCCAGAGCTCACAGAAGGTGGGACCGAGTATGGCAGACGATATCAAGAACGCTGCGTTCCTCGCTGTTGTATTCGCTATGTTCTGTATGGCGGCTTACATCTTGCTTCGTTTCCGCGACATCTCATTCTCTGTCGGTGCATTCGCTTCTGTAGCTGTAACGACTTTGTGTATTATTTCATTCTACACGTTGCTTTGGAAGGTATTGCCTTTCTCTATGGAAGTCGACCAGACCTTTATCGCGGCTATCTTGACAATTATCGGTTATTCTATCAACGATACCGTGGTTGTGTTCGACCGTATCCGTGAAACAATCGGTCTGTATCCGAAGCGTGACCGTTACCAGGTGATCAACGATGCATTGAATTCGACTTTGTCCCGTACTTTCAATACATCATTAACAACATTGGTAGTCGTATTGTGTATCTTCATCTTAGGCGGTGCAACAATCCGTAGCTTTACGTTCGCGATCTTGTTAGGTATCATTATCGGTACATATTCTACTCTGTTTGTGGCAACTCCTATCGCTTACGAATTGCAGAAGAAAAAGATCAATAAGAAAGCAGCTGCTGAAGCAGGTAAATAAGAATACATTTTAATCTGATAGAAAAGGGCCGTTCCTGTTTGGGGAATGGCCCTTTTTGTGCTTCTAAACATAACAGTGCAGGTTGGCAAGATGAAAGAGAATGCTTATCTTGTAGGCCTCTTACTTCTGCTATTTACTTACAGATTGTAAGCAAACACCTTAAAATGTCATGTTATGGAAGTACGCCTGAGTAACCAATTGCCGGTTTATCCATCTTTTGTTCCCGGTATCCGCCGCGCTCCTGATCGCGGCTATTCACTTACGCCTGCCCAAACAGAAACGGCCTTAAAGAATGCGCTCCGTTATATTCCCGAAGAATTGCATGAAGTACTGGCTCCGGAGTTTATGGAAGAGTTGATGACCCGTGGCCGCATCTACGGATATCGTTACCGGCCGGAGGGAGATCTGAAGGCCAAACCTGTCGATCAGTATAAAGGCCGATGTCTGGAGGGAAAAGCCTTCCAGGTGATGATCGATAACAATCTTTGTTTCGATATCGCTCTTTATCCATACGAGCTGGTTACATATGGCGAGACCGGACAGGTCTGTCAGAACTGGATGCAATACCGCCTGATCAAGCAATACCTTGAAATGCTGACGAACGAGCAGACACTCGTGATCGAGTCTGGGCATCCTCTGGGGTTGTTCCGTTCCAGGCCGGATGCTCCTCGTGTGATAATTACCAATTCCATGATGGTCGGCATGTTCGATAACCAGAAAGACTGGCATATAGCAGCCCAGATGGGAGTCGCTAATTATGGGCAGATGACAGCCGGCGGCTGGATGTATATCGGGCCGCAAGGAATCGTGCACGGTACATTCAACACATTATTGAATGCGGGGCGGAAGAAATTAGGTATTCCTCAAGATCGGGATTTGCGCGGATATATCTTTGTCTCCTCCGGTCTCGGAGGGATGAGTGGCGCACAACCGAAAGCTGCCGTTATAGCCGGTGCTGCCAGTATCATTGCTGAGGTGGATAGTTCCCGTATCGAAACCCGCTACGCACAGGGCTGGGTACAGCATGTGACCGATGATAAAGCAGAGGCTTTCCGTATGGCGCAAGAAGCGATGCAGACAAAAGAACCGATTTCGATCGCTTATCACGGAAATATAGTCGACTTGTTGGAATTTGCCGAATCACAGGCGATCCGAATCGACTTGTTGAGCGATCAAACCTCTTGCCATGCCGTTTATGAAGGCGGCTACTGTCCCGTTGGTATCTCCTTTGCCGAACGTACGAAACTCCTTTCCTGCGATACAGGCCGTTTCTGTTCGCTGGTCGACCGCTCCCTGCACCGCCATTTCGAGGTAATCAAGAAATTGGTGGCTCGCGGCACGTATTTCTTCGATTACGGAAACTCGTTTATGAAAGCCATCTATGATGCCGGTGTAAAAGAAATTTCCCGGAACGGGGTCGATGAGAAGGACGGCTTTATCTGGCCCTCTTATGTCGAAGATATTATGGGACCGGAACTGTTCGACTATGGTTACGGGCCTTTCCGTTGGGTATGCCTGAGCGGGAAACAGGAAGACTTGGTAAAGACCGATCAGGCAGCTATGGATTGTATCGATCCGACCCGTCGCGGACAAGACCGGGATAACTACAACTGGATTCGCGATGCCGGGAAGAACCGGCTTGTGGTAGGAACCCAAGCGCGTATCCTTTACCAAGATGCGGAAGGGCGGTTGAATATCGCACTCCGCTTCAACCGCATGGTGCGGGACGGAGAAGTCGGACCGATCATGCTCGGACGCGACCATCATGATGTAAGCGGGACGGATTCGCCTTTCCGGGAAACGTCCAACATCTACGACGGAAGTAATGTCATGGCCGATATGGCCGTCCAATGTTTTGCTGGAAATGCGGCACGGGGCATGAGTCTCGTAGCGCTTCACAATGGTGGCGGGGTCGGTATCGGCAAAGCGATAAACGGTGGTTTTGGGATGGTGTTGGACGGGAGTGAGCGGGTAGATGAGATCCTTCGTTCAGCCATGCTCTGGGATGTGATGGGAGGAGTGGCCCGCCGTTCATGGGCCCGTAATCCCAATGCCATGTCGACCTGTACCGCCTTTAATGACAGCTATGGCGATCGGTATCATATCACACTGCCTTTTATCCCGAAAGAAGATTTGATTCAAAATATTATACGCACCTCTTTAAAACACAAAGTATGAGTACCTGGAGTAAAATAATGGAATGTGTCCCCAATTTCAGCGAGGGAAGAGATTTGGAGAAGATAGAGAAGATAGTAGATAAATTTCGTGCCAAAGCCGGTGTAAAGCTGTTGGATTACAGCAATGACGAGGATCATAACCGACTGGTCGTAACGGTTGTCGGTGAACCGGAAGCCTTGAAAGACGCTTTGCTCGAAGCCGTCGGGCAGGCGGTTGAACTGATAGACCTCGCGAAACATTCCGGACAGCATCCGCGGATGGGAGCGGTAGATGTCGTTCCTTTTATCCCGATCAAAGGGTGTACGATGGATGAAGCGATTGCGCTCTCCAGGGAAGTGGGCGAAAAGGTGGCGGCTTTGTACCAGATTCCGGTCTTTCTTTATGAAAAATCGGCTTCGGCCCCGCATCGGGAGAACCTGGCAGCTATCCGCAAGGGAGAATTTGAAGGGATGGCGGAAAAGATCAAGTTGCCGGAATGGAAACCGGACTTCGGACCTGCCGAGCGGCATCCGTCGGCAGGAACCGTGGCAATTGGCGCCCGTATGCCGTTGGTCGCTTATAATGTCAATTTAGGGACGGCAAATTTGGATATAGCGAGCAGTATTGCCAAAAAGATCCGTTTCATAGGTGGCGGGCTTCGGTACTGTAAGGCGATGGGAGTGGAATTGAAAGAACGCGGTATCGTGCAGGTCTCGATCAATATGACCGATTATACCCGTACGGCCCTTTACCGTGCTTTCGAGCTGGTACGCATCGAGGCCCGTCGCTACGGTGTTCCGGTCGTCGGAAGCGAGATCATCGGGTTAGTCCCGATGGAGGCATTGATCGATACGGCTTCTTACTATTTGGGACTGGAAGATTTTTCAATGGATCAGGTGTTGGAAGCCAGAATAATGGAATAGACTATGGAGGATGAAAAAATATTGATACGGAACGCATCGCAGGTGGTGACCTGTTCCGGTTTTGAAGCGAAGAAGGGTAAGGCTATGTCTGATGTCGGTGTGATCGAGGACGGGGCGGTTGCCGTATCGAACGGTATTATTACGCATGTGGGACCGACCGAAGAAGTTCTCCGGCAAGTGAATGTTGAAGACTATCTGGAAGTAAATGCTAACGGACGCGCGCTTCTTCCGGGTTTCGTGGATAGTCATACGCATTTTGTCTTTGGCGGTTACCGGGAAGAGGAGTTCTCCTGGAGGATGAAAGGAGACAGCTACATGTCGATCATGGAACGGGGAGGAGGTATCGTCAATACGATGAATGCGACGCGGAGCACCAGCTATGACGATCTGTTCGGGGATGCGTATGACCGTCTCGATACTATGATGGATATGGGAGTTACTACCGTCGAAGGAAAGAGCGGATACGGTCTCGATCTTGCCACAGAACTGATCCAGCTCCGTGTAATGAAAGAACTTAATGATGACCATCCGTTGGATGTGGTATCCACCTTCCTGGGGGCTCATGCCGTTCCTCCTGAATTTGCCGGGCGTACGGATGCGTATGTCGACTACATAATAGAAGAGGTGTTGCCGCATGTCCGCGCGGAACGTTCCGTGACTTTCTGCGATGTCTTTTGCGAACAAGGCGTTTTCTCAGTCGAACAAAGCGAACGTCTGTTGAAAGCAGCCCGCAGCCAGCGTTTAAAACTGAAACTCCATGCCGACGAGATCGTGCCTTTCGGCGGTGCTGAGTTAGCCGTACGCTTGAAAGCCGTGAGTGCCGATCATCTGTTGCATGTGTCCGATACCGGTATCAAGCGGTTAGCTCGTTCCGGGACGATTGCGACCTTGTTGCCTCTTACTGCCTTCTCACTGGGGGAACCGTATGCTCCGGGACGCCGGATGATAGACGCCGGTTGTGCCGTGGCGTTAGCTTCCGATTTGAATCCCGGAAGTTGTTTCTCATGCTCAATCCCGCTGTTGTTCGCCCTCGCCTGTATCCAGATGAAGATGACTCCCGAAGAAGCTTTGACCGCCCTTACGATCAATGGTGCGGCAGCTTTGGGACGGGAGAAAGTGATCGGCAGCATCGATGTCGGAAAGAAGGCGGACTTGATCTTGTTGAAGTTCCCTTCCTATAAGTTCCTTCCTTATCATGTAGGAATGAATATCGTGGACACGGTTATCAAAGATGGCGTACTTTATATTATTTGACAGGATAAAAAATTAAATAGTATGAGTAAATGATGATTCACCGGTGCGAATTGATAAGGCGGCTCGTAGGGGCGGGGTTCTACTCCGCCCAATGAAAATAACGTCCGCCTTGTCCAGATCCAATGGGCAGAGCAGGGTCCTGCTCCTACAGGACGACAATTATTTTGTATGGCTTTACCATCCAGGTTCCACATCCGTAAATCATTTGTTTACAATGAAACTGAATAAAATGTTTAATCTTAAATAATAGACACTATGCTTGTAGATTTGACAATTAAAGGATTTCTTGCCGAAACGGCAGGTAGTGCCCCTGTTCCGGGGGGCGGAAGTATCTCGGCCTTGAACGGAGCTATTGCGACAGCGCTAACCGAGATGGTGGCAAACCTGACGATTGGGAAAAAGAAATATGCCGATGTGGAAGGCCAGATGAGGACTATCGCGACCGAAGCAGCTCTCATTCGTGAACGCCTGATCCGCGATATAGACCGCGATAGCGAAGCATATGACCGTGTGTTTGCCGCCTTCAAGCTTCCGAAGGATACGGAAGAGGAAAAGGCTGAACGCAGTCGGGTGATCCAAGATGCAACGAAAGAGGCGGCAATGGTGCCGATGCAAGTGGCCGAAGAGATTGCTTCGGTGATGGAGACGATTATCTATGTGGCGCACAAAGGAAACCGGAATGCCGTAACTGATGCTTGTGTGGCTATGATGGCGGCTCGTACCTGTGTGTTAGGGGCTTTGTTGAATGTCCGTATCAATCTTACATCCATAAAGGATGAAGTCTTTGTCCGGCGGATGTCGGAGAAGGCCGATTACCTCGAGTCGGAAGCCATCCGGATAGAGAAGAAGTTGCTGGATTGGGCGAAGGGGCAATTGACAATTGATAATTGATAACGGACAATTAAAAAACGAGAGTTATGGGAAATGTACATTATGTGGGGGCGGAACCGCTGACGTTCGAACGTATCGAAGAGATACTGACCGGAAATATGAAGTTGGAACTGACTCCGGAAGTGAAGGAACGCATCCAGCGTTGCCGCGATTATCTGGACCGGAAGATCGAGACGCAGGATGAGCCGCTTTATGGCATCACGACAGGTTTTGGTTCCTTGTGCAATAAGAATATCTCTCCGGATGAACTCAGCACCTTGCAGGAGAACCTGGTGAAGAGCCATGCTTGTAGCGTGGGCGATGAGGTAAGCCCGGTGATTGTCCGCTTGATGATGCTGTTGAAAGCGCATGCTTTGTCTTTGGGGCATAGTGGCGTGCAGGTGATAACGGTGCAGCGTATCCTTGATTTTTTTAATAATAACGTACTCCCGATCGTCTATGACCGGGGATCGCTTGGGGCTTCAGGTGATCTGGCTCCTTTGGCGAATCTTTTCCTCCCTCTTATCGGAGTGGGGGACGTATATTATAAAGGAAAAAAGAGGGAGGCTATCAGTGTCCTGGATGAGTTTGCCTGGAAACCGGTACGCCTGATGAGTAAAGAAGGGCTGGCGTTGCTGAACGGTACGCAGTTTATGAGTGCCAACGGTGTGTTTGCCTTGATGCGTGCTTTTGCCGTGTCGAAGCGGGCGGACTTGATTGCTGCCCTGTCGCTCGAAGCCTTCGACGGGCGGATCGATCCTTTTATGGATTGTATCCAACAGATGCGTCCACATCCCGGACAGATCGAGACGGGGGATGCTTTCCGCCGTATCTTGGAGGGGAGCGAACTGATCAGTCGGAAGAAAGAACATGTGCAGGATCCGTATTCGTTCCGTTGCATCCCGCAGGTACACGGGGCGACGAAAGATGCGATCCGATATGTCTCCGGTGTACTGCTGACTGAGATCAATTCAGTGACGGACAACCCGACAATTTTTCCCGACGAGGACAAGATTATCTCCGGTGGCAATTTTCACGGTCAGCCGTTAGCGATCTCCTATGATTTCCTCGCTATTGCTTTGGCTGAATTAGGTAATATTTCCGAACGGCGTGTGGCACAATTGATCATGGGACTCCGGGGGTTACCGGAATTCCTGGTAGCCAACCCCGGACTGAACTCCGGTTTTATGATCCCGCAGTATGCGGCAGCCAGCATGGTCAGCCAGAACAAAATGTATTGTTATGCAGCCAGCAGCGATTCGATCGTGTCCAGCAATGGTCAGGAAGATCATGTGAGTATGGGGGCTAATGCAGCGACGAAGCTTTTTAAGATTATGGACAACCTGGATCATATCCTGGCGATCGAGCTGATGAACGCGGCGCAAGGCATCGAATTTCGCCGTCCGGCGCGCACTTCTCCTGTCTTAGAGAAATTCCTGAAAGCGTATCGTAAAGAAGTTCCTTTTATAGATGAAGACATCATCATGTATCCCGAAATCCATCGGACGGTCGCTTTCCTAAGGCGGTATGCTTTATAATAAGTCAGGCACGGATTACACGGACTTACACGGTAATATTGTATTAATAAAAACCGTGAAATTCGTGAAAACCGTGCCTGAAATATTATTTATGTGTAACTTGTACCCGTCTTGTCGGATCTAAATGCTCGTTACGGTAGTCAATTTGTTTCACTACATTTTCTGCTAACTTCTGGAAAGCCTGTCCGGTGATGCTGTCCGGATTGAGGGCGACTGGCTTTCCGCTGTCTCCACCTTCGCAGATGCTTTGTACGATGGGGATTTGTCCTAACAGCGGGATATTCAGTTCTTCCGCCAGGCGTTTGCCCCCTTCTTTGCCGAACAGATAGTATTTGTTTTCCGGTAGCTCGGCAGGCGTGAACCAGGACATATTCTCGACCAGTCCCAATACAGGCACGTTGATCTTCTCACCCATAAACATACTGATACCTTTGCGGGCGTCTGCCAGCGCCACTTCCTGCGGTGTGCTGACAACGATGGCGCCGGTGATAGCCAATGTCTGCACCATCGTCAGATGGATATCGCTTGTTCCCGGTGGCAGGTCGATCAGGAAATAGTCCAGGTCTCCCCAGTTGGCGTCGCCGATCAACTGTTTCAGGGCATTGCTTGCCATAGCACCGCGCCAGAGGACGGCATCTTCCTTGTTGACAAAGAAACCGATGGACAGCAGCTTCACTCCGTAGTTGGCAGCCGGCTCGATCAGTTCGCGGTTACCCACTTCCACCATATAAGGACGGGCTTCTTCGACATTGAACATCTTGGGCTGAGAAGGGCCGAAGATGTCTGCATCCAGCAAACCGACCTTGTAGCCTTGCAGAGCCAGCGCCACCGCCAAGTTGGCAGCTACCGTACTTTTGCCTACACCTCCCTTGCCGGAAGATACGGCGATGATATTTTTTACCTCCGGCAATAGCTTGTCCGGTTCGGGACGGGCTGCTTGCTTGGCTTCCACAGTGATGTTACCCTTGATTTCCACCTCTTCGCCTATGTATGTAAGGATGGCTGTCTCGGCGGCTTTTACCACCGATTTGATAAACGGGTCGTTCGGCTTTTCGAAAAGAAGCGAGAAGCTTACTTTGTTGCCGTCGATCCGGATGTTATCTTCTACCATGCCCATCGTCACAAGGTCTTTCCCTGTTCCCGGGTAGCGCACTTTGGCCAGTGCGTCCATGATTAGCTTTGGATAGAGTGTCATGATTTATGATTTATGATTTATGAATTATTTTCCTGAGGCCAACGCGCTCCGTTTGCTGCGGTTGAAACTGCGATACGGGTCGTATTCGATTTCCACCTCCGGTTCGACCAGTTCTTCCCGTTCTTCACAAACAAACTTGATGTATTTGATGGTCAGTCCGCGGTCCAACCACTGCTGTTCATAATAGGTCTTGATAGAAAGGATGTCATCTGTCAAACCTGAATGATACAAGTCGTCGTTGCTGAACAATACGGGATAGCGGTTGGCTTTTACCATCTCTGAGGTGTAGGTGTACATAAAGTTACTGTCTGTTTTCAAATGTACGATGCCGTCTCCTGCCAATATCTCGCGGTACATCTTCATGAAGCGGGTTGAGGTAAGGCGTTTGTTCACCTTCTTCATCTGCGGATCGGGGAAGGTGAGCCAGATCTCAGCCACCTCTCCGGCAGCGAAGAAATGGGCGATCAGTTCGATACTGGTCCGGAGGAACGCAACGTTCGTCATGCCTGCCTCAAGCGATTCTTTTGCCCCTGTCCACATACGGGCTCCCTTGATATCGACCCCTATAAAGTTCTTGTTGGGAAACAGTTTTCCCAGACCTACCGTATATTCTCCTTTTCCGCAACCTAATTCAAGCACGATCGGATTGTCGTTCTTAAAAAAACGTTCGTGCCAGTGCCCCTTCAGCTCGAATCCTTTCTCCTGAAGCGTCGCAAACGGATATTGGAACACATGGGGATAACCCGCCATGTCGTCAAACTTTGCTAATTTATTCTTTCCCATGATGCAAAGGTAATATAATTACGCGTAAAAAAGACTATAACCTGCGAGGCAAAAGGGTATAGCTTTTTGCCGGAAAGCCTATAGCTTTTCTGTTGGCAGGCTATAACTTGGGGAGCTTTGAAATGTGCTTTTGAAGTGTCGGAATATAGAAAAGGACAAAAGGGGGCAAAAAAGGCACCGCCAAAATTTTGGGGTGAAAACAAGAAAGTGTTTTATTAATTTATTGATAAATAATGATTTATAATGAAGTTGTTTTGCCTTATCAGCATTTGGGGCTGATCCTTATGGTAAGGAGATGTCTGTTACTTTTGGCTTGATCCAAAAGTAACCAAAAGATCAAGGCTTAGCCGTCTGGGCTACTCCGGTCAAAGACTCCGCTGTCGCCTGCGAAACTCGTTGCGCTCAGACAG